>Ga0209212_1000242_pt1 | contig 113638 bp, 114 predicted proteins | sample RifGroC2_FD_183996 | JGI IMG/M metagenome (GOLD analysis project Ga0209212, IMG submission 183996) | Groundwater microbial communities from Rifle, Colorado, USA - Groundwater C2 (SPAdes) (version 2) | ecosystem: Environmental > Aquatic > Deep subsurface > Groundwater | place: Rifle, Colorado... | reverse complement strand
AGTGAAACTCTAACAATACTCTAACAATTTACCAGAGATCCCGAAGTTGTTGGGATCAAAGAATCAGATAAAATCTGTGGGTGCAAATGCTCCGGAATAATCAAGGGGTAGTTACTCGGGTGCTTACATCCGATCAGTTTGCGGTCAAAAAGATCCAGCACACAGGTCAGATAAAGAAATCCATCCTTACACGGAATATAGGTCAGGTCAGAGACACACGCTTTCACAGGCTCATTCTGATTAAATTCGCGATTCAGCAGATTTGGAGCAACCTTATAGTTGTGAGAGGCATCCGTCGTCACTTTGAATCGTCTCGAGAGTTTGCTGCGCAAGCCCATTTCTTTCATATGGCATGCTACAGTGGTTCTCGAGACAGGAGTTCCGGATACCTGCAAATCCTTCGCCAGCCGGGGGCTTCCATTGCGTCCCTTGGCAGCAAAATATGCATCCTTGATCTTTTCATCCAGCTCCATATATTTGCGCTTACGTTGGCCCTCCGGATCTTTAAGCCAGCGGTAATAACTGCTCCCGGGGACTTTCAGTACTTTACACATCACCTCGATCGTCCTTCGTTTCGAGTTGTATTCCTTTATAAAGAGATAGATCAACGATCTCTCTTGGAGATGATGCTCAAAGCTTTTTTTAATATGTCCCGCTCCGTTTCAGCCTCGCCAAGACGTTTTTCCAGTTCAGCAATCCTTTTGGTATCTTCACTTAATGACTGGACACCGTGTCCGGGGAAACTGGCTTCTCCTTTCTGCTGGTATTCTTTCCGCCAACGATATAAAAGAAAGGGGGCAATACCCAATTCCTGTGCAAGCTCGGAAATATTCTTGCGTTCTAAACTGAGTTTGACCGCATTCTCTTTGAATGCCTTGTCAAAATGTGTCCTTTGTTTTCTCATATTACACAAAAATAAGTTTTTATGCTTAACTCTGTGTCCCTACTAAGTTAGTAATTCCAGTTTTTCCAATATTTAAGCTATATTTAGTTTGGAATGCTTTAATAATATCTATATTTGTACAATAAAATGTACATCAAAAAAATTAAGGTATGAAAGTTATTAGTTCGGCGGAATTACGCAACAATATGAAAAAGTATTTGGATACGGCAAGAACTGAAACTGTAGTTATTCAACGGGGAAGAACAGAAACGTTTGTTTTGACAAAACAGGATAATCTACCTGAAGATTTAAACAGAGCAATTTCAATGGATGATGCAATACTCAGAGTAGAAGAAGGGATGAGAGAAATAATCAAGAATAAAAAAATATGAACAGTTCTATTAAAGTAGTAATACTTCCTGAAGTAGTAGACTACTTTTTGGAACTTGCTTCAATACTTTATGATAAAGGGTATTTTGGTTTTGAAGAAAATGCAATAAAATATGCAAGAGATTTATTCAAAGATATAAGTGACAATCTGCCTAAAATGCATAAAAGAATTCCTCCAAAATACTTTGAAAAGTATGGAAAAGGCATGCATTATGCAATATATAAAAGAAACAAGAATACTTCATGGTATGTATTTTTTAGTATATACCATGTGAATAACGAAACTACCTATCTTGTCAGATATGTGAGTAACAATCATATGATTGCAAAATACCTGTAGGTAATCTTTTAAAATGCAAAAACAGGGTAAAATACTAATTGTTGATGACAACGAAGATATTCTTTTCGCGTTAAATCTTTTATTGCAACCACACGCAGAGAAGGTTAAGGTAACAACAAAACCTGAACGGATTGAGTATTTTATGCAGAATTTTGAGCCTGACGTGATCCTGCTGGATATGAACTTCAACAAGGATGCGGACAGCGGTCAAGAGGGGTTTCAATGGCTGAAAATGATAAAAAAGCAGATCCGGATATGGTGGTGATCTTTATCACAGCGTATGCGGATATGGAGAAGGCGGTGCGTGCAATAAAAGAGGGAGCGACTGATTTTATCCCGAAACCGTGGGAGCGGGAAAAGCTGCTTGCCACAGTGGCTTCGGCAGTAGAACTGAGAAAGAGCAGCCACGAAGTATCGCAACTTAAACAACAGGTTGCCGCCCTGGAAAGCAATCGTGCTTATGAGATCGGAAAACTGACAGCTTGCAATGAATGCTGTGGAGCATGCACTGATTTGCAGCCTATCGTATTGCGAACGATGCTTGACTCGTTGCAACAACTAACTTCATCGTACGGCATTTTTTTCTCGTTCAAAGTAGCTTGAGAAATTAGAAGCTATTTGATTTTTAAGACCTTATCTCTGGTATTTGCGGATTCTGTGTACATCGTGGTGGATCAATAAAAAACGGTTCCAAGAAATTTCCTGAAACCGTTTGTGGGATTGGGTGGGCGATGACGGATTCGAACCGCCGACATCCTGCTTGTAAGGCAGGCGCTCTGAACCAGCTGAGCTAATCGCCCCAATTTTTTAACTTCCTTTTCAGTGCTCCTTCCCACTCCTGGAGGCTGCTTTCTGAAAAAGTGATGCAAAGATAGACTCTTTTTGTTTTCCCGCAAAATATTTCGCAAATAATTTTATAAAAATTTTCCCGACTCTATAATTATCACTATTTTTGTATCGTGAAAACAGGGGAGTTACATTCTTTTTTAAGGAGACACAGCTACAATGAAAAAAAGTGAATGAGCAGAAAAGTGATTTCCCGCCATTCAGAAATCGATTTAAAAACCGCTTGCGCGACCAACAATGAACTTGAACAAACTGACAGCCATCTCGCCCATTGACGGACGGTACAGAGATAAAACCGACGAGCTTGCCGCTTTCTTTTCGGAATATGCATTGATAAAATACCGGGTGAGGGTAGAGGTGGAATATTTTATCGCTCTCTGTGAAGCAGACATCCATTCATTGAGAAATGTAGACAGACAAATGTTTGCAAAGTTGAGGGCGTTATACGAAAACTTTACTGAAGAAGATGCGCTGAGAATCAAAGAAATTGAAAAAACTACCAACCACGATGTAAAGGCGGTGGAATATTTTCTGAAGGAAAAATTCGACCATCTCGAGCTCTCCGATCAGAAAGAGTTCATCCACTTCGGACTCACCTCGCAGGATATCAACAACACCGCCACGCCAATGATGTGGCAGGAAGCGTTGCAGACAATTTATATTCCGGAACTGGATAGTCTCATTGCACGAATAGAAAGCTATGCCGAGGAATGGAATGATGTGCCCATGCTGGCACGTACCCACGGACAACCGGCATCACCCACCAGACTGGGCAAGGAGATGAAGGTGTTCGCCTACAGGCTTACCAATCAACTGGAAGTGCTGCAACATATTCCCGTGAAGGCCAAATTTGGCGGTGCCACGGGTAATTTCAACGCCCACAAGGTAGCCTATCCGGCAGTGGACTGGAAGAAGTTCGCCGACGATTTTCTTCGCGACAAGCTTCATCTTGGTAGAGAAGAATACACCACACAAATATCGAACTACGATGCTTTTGCCGCCTCATTCGATGCCCTGAAGCGAATCAATACAATCCTCATCGATTTTAACCGCGACATGTGGCTATATATTTCGATGGAGTATTTCAAGCAAAAGATCAAGGAAGGGGAAGTGGGCTCATCGGCCATGCCGCACAAGGTGAATCCCATCGACTTTGAAAATGCGGAAGGAAACCTCGGTATTGCCAATGCACTACTGGAACATCTGTCGGCCAAACTGCCCATCTCACGCCTGCAGCGCGACCTAACCGACTCCACCGTGATCCGCAACATGGGCGTACCGCTTGCACATGGAATTATTGCATTGAAAAGTACAACAAAAGGATTGGGTAAATTGTTATTAAACAGTGATGCAATAGAGCGGGATTTGGAGAATAACTGGGCAGTGGTTGCCGAGGGTATTCAGACCGTATTGAGAAGAGAAGGATATCCGAATCCTTATGAAGCGCTAAAAGGTCTTACGCGTACCAACAGACACATAACGAAAGAAATTATTTCAGAATTTATTGAAGGGTTGACGGTAGACGATCGGGTAAAAAAGGAATTAAAATCAATTACACCACAAACCTATACAGGTATTTAAGCGAAAAGAGAATTAGAATGTATGGAGAATCCGGATCGGTTGCCTACCGATGTCGGACTGTTTTAGGAAAACAAAAAAAACCGTGAGGTTTCATTATTCAAACAAAAAGGAAAACAACATGACAACAAACAACGAAGAATCGCGCCCAAGGAGAAGTTTTAGTAGCGCGGGAAATGAGAGACACGCTTCGCCCAATAGGAATCAGGGGTATGATTCGCCAAACAGAAATCGGGCATATGACTCTCCCAACAGAAATCAGCATTATGACTCACGCAACCGGGATCAGGGTTACGAACGAAGACCGCACCAGGAAGGATATCGTCCACAGGAACGTTCCTATAATCAGAATTGGGGAGATGCGCCGCAGAGAAATGTGTATGGAGAAGGGGAGGGGGCTCCCCGGAAACGTCGCCCGCGGGTGGGGGAACGGGTTCAGTCACAACAACCACAGCGTGGACCGGGTGGAAATTACGGCAACCGCAACTGGGGAAATCAGCCCCAGAACAGGAATAGTCAGTTCGCAACCGGACCCAAGAAACTAAAAAAGAAGAAGCCATTCAAGCAAATCAAGTACAAAGAGAATGCCGATCCCAATGCACCAATCCGTCTCAATAAGTATCTTGCCAACGCAGGTGTATGCTCACGCCGTGAGGCGGACGAGTTCATCCAGGCAGGAGTGGTAAAAGTGAACGGAGAGATTGTAACCGAACTGGGAACCAAAATTACACGCGCCGATGCGGTGATGTTCCACAATCAGCCAGTAACACTGGAAAGCAAGGTCTACGTCCTCCTGAACAAACCGAAAGGGTTTGTGACGACTACTGACGACCCCGAAAACCGCAAGACGGTGATGGAACTGGTGAAAAGCGCCTGCTCTGAACGGATATACCCTGTGGGACGTCTCGACAGGGCCACAACCGGTGTGCTTCTGCTGACCAATGACGGCGACCTGGCTTCGAAATTAACACATCCGAAATACGAAAAACGGAAGATATACCAGGTGTGGCTCGACAAACCGGTGGCCATGGAAGATATGCAGGCCATCGCCGATGGAATTGAGCTGGAAGACGGAGAGATCCACGCCGATGCCATCAGCTATGTGACGGAAGAAGATCTGACACAGGTGGGCATTGAAATCCATTCTGGCAAGAACCGTGTGGTACGCCGCATGTTCGAGAAACTGGGATACCGGGTATTGAAACTGGACAGGGTCTATTTTGCCGGTCTCACCAAGAAAAAGCTATCCCGTGGAAAATGGCGTTACCTTTCGGAGCAGGAAGTAAACATGCTTCGTATGGGAGCGTTTGATTAACGTTTCACCTAAATAAACCGATACGCCCTGCATCCGAAAGAGTGCAGGGCTGCCATTGACCTTCCGGTCTGTTATTCACACAGATATTGCATTATTCCCGAAAGGGAAACAGCATTGATTATGAAACAACTTAAAAGAACAAAAATTTCAGAAGCTTTACAGCTTACCCACTTCGGCGAAGAAGTAAACATCAAAGGGTGGGTGCGCACCCGCAGAGGAAACAAAAATGTAGGATTCGTCGCATTAAATGACGGATCAACAATTAATAACATACAGATTGTGATAGACATATCTCAATTTGGTGAAGATTTTCTTAAACCCATCACCACCGGTGCCTGTCTGAATGTGAACGGTATTCTGGTGGAATCGCAGGGACAGGGACAGTCGGTGGAGATCCAGGCTACCGAAATTGAGATCTACGGAGAGGCCGATCCTGCTGTATATCCGCTGCAAAAGAAAGGACACTCACTCGAATTCCTGCGCGAGATCGCTCATCTAAGACCCCGCACCAATACTTTTGGCGCCATCTTCCGGATGCGTCACCATATGTCGTATGCCATCCACAAGTTTTTCAACGACAAAGGATTTTACTATTTCCATACGCCCATTATCACCGCTTCGGATGCAGAGGGTGCCGGTTCCATGTTTGAGGTGACCACGCTCGATGCCGACAAGCTGCCACGCAATATAGAAGGGAAGGTTGATTTTACCGAAGACTTCTTTGGCAGACAGACCAACCTCACCGTTTCGGGACAACTCGAAGGGGAGCTGGGAGCCATGGCGCTGGGAGCCATCTACACCTTCGGACCTACTTTTCGTGCCGAGAACTCCAACACACCGCGTCATCTCGCCGAGTTCTGGATGATAGAACCGGAGGTTGCTTTCAACGACAACAACGACAACATGGACCTGGCAGAGGAATTTCTGAAATACCTGATCCGCTATGCGCTGGATCATTGCATGGAAGATATTGAATTCCTGTCAAAAATGTACGACAATGAACTGATTGATCGTCTGAAGTTTGTGGTGGAGAATGAATTTGTGCGACTCACCTACACCGAAGGCGTGAAGATACTGGAAGATTCGGGACAGAAATTCGAATTTCCGGTCTACTGGGGTGCCGACCTGCAGTCGGAACACGAACGTTACCTGGTAGAAAAACATTTCAAACGTCCAGTAATCCTGACCGACTATCCGAAGGAGATCAAATCGTTCTACATGAAACAGAACGACGACGGAAAAACGGTCCGCGCCATGGATGTGCTGTTCCCAAAAATAGGTGAAATCATTGGTGGCTCGGAACGTGAAGCCGACTACGACAAGCTGCTCCGCCGGGTGGAAGAGACTGGCATGAACACAGAGCCCATCTGGTGGTATCTGGAAACGCGCAAGTTTGGTACAGCCCCCCACGCCGGCTTTGGCCTTGGCTTTGAAAGGCTTATGCTTTTCATTACCGGCATGGCCAACATCCGTGATGTGATCCCATTCCCGCGTACCCCAAAGAACGCGGAATTTTAAGATCGAAAAAAATTAATGAAGAATATACGCAATTTTTGCATCATCGCACACATTGACCATGGCAAGAGTACCCTGGCCGACCGTCTGCTGGAGTTTACCAAAACCGTGGAAGGGAAGGAACTGCAGGCTCAGGTGCTCGACAGCATGGATCTGGAGCGGGAGAGGGGCATCACCATCAAGAGCCATGCCATTGAAATGGAGTACATCTTTGAAGGTGAAAAATATACCCTCAACCTGATCGACACCCCGGGACACGTGGATTTCTCCTACGAGGTGTCACGCTCCATTGCCGCCTGTGAAGGCGCTTTGCTGGTGGTAGATGCGGCACAGGGTATCCAGGCACAGACCATTTCCAACGTCTACATGGCCATTGAACATGATCTGGATATTATCCCCATCCTCAACAAGATTGATCTGGAGAGTGCCATGCCCGACGAAGTGGAAGACCAGATAGTACAGCTGCTGGGGACACCACGGGAAGAAATCATCCGTGCCAGCGGCAAAACAGGTATTGGCATTGAAGAAATCCTGCGTGCCATCATCGAACGGGTACCCGCACCGCAGGGCGACCCCGACGCACCTTTGCAGGCGTTGATATTCGACTCTGTCTTCAATTCATTCCGCGGCATCATTGCCTACTTCAAGATTGTGAACGGTACCATCCGCAAAGGCGACCTGGTGAAGTTCATCAACACCGGCAAGGAGTATGAGGCCGACGAGGTGGGTATCCTGCGGCTCAATATGGTGCCGCGCGACGAGGTGCGGTGTGGCGATGTGGGGTATATTATATCCGGCATCAAAACGTCGAAAGAGGTGAAGGTGGGCGATACGATCACCCATGTAAAACGTCCCGCAGCAAAAAGCATTGAAGGATTTGAGGAAGTGAAGCCGATGGTTTTCGCGGGTGTCTATCCCATCGAAAGCGAAGAGTTTGAAAATCTGCGTGCCTCGCTGGAGAAATTGCAGCTGAACGATGCATCACTTACCTTCCAGCCTGAATCGTCGGTTGCACTGGGCTTTGGTTTCCGTTGCGGCTTCCTGGGATTACTCCACATGGAAATCATTCAGGAGCGCCTGGAACGGGAATTCAATATGGATGTGATCACCACCGTACCCAACGTTTCCTACAGGATATACGACAAGAAAGGAAACATGAAGGAGGTGCACAATCCGAGTGGCCTGCCCGATCCCACACTGATCGACCGCATTGAGGAACCGTTTATCCGTGCCTCGGTCATCACCAACACCACCTACATCGGGCCCATCATGACACTATGCCTGGGAAAAAGAGGTGTGCTGATCAAACAGGATTATATTTCTGGCGACAGGGTGGAGATCATCTATGACCTGCCACTCGGGGAAATTGTGATCGACTTTTACGATAAGCTGAAGAGCATTTCAAAAGGATATGCTTCGTTCGACTACCATATGCATGATTACCGTCCCTCCAAGCTGGTAAAGCTCGATATCCTGCTCAACGGAGAGCCGGTAGACGCACTCTCCACGCTGACTCATTCCGACAATGCGCAGAGCTTCGGTAGACGCATGTGTGAGAAACTGAAGGAGCTGATTCCACGCCAGCAGTTCGATATTGCCATCCAGGCGGCCATCGGCGCCAAGATCATTGCCCGTGAGACGGTGAAGGCGGTACGCAAGGATGTGACGGCCAAGTGTTACGGCGGTGACATCTCCCGAAAACGCAAGCTGCTCGAGAAACAAAAAGAGGGCAAGAAGCGAATGAAGCAGGTGGGCAATGTGGAGGTGCCACAGAAAGCATTCCTGGCTGTACTGAAGCTGGATTGAAAAAGCTGTCAGCTATCAGGAATCAGCTTTGGAAGTGAAAGATTTACATTGTCAGCGGTATGCTAGGAAATGATCAGCATAAAACATATAATTGACAAAAAAAATTGAAACGATGAAGGCCAAATTTTTTCTTTTGACATTGTTTGTAATGGGGAGCATCTCCTTTGCCAATGCACAGTATGTAAATGAGAAACCGATCAGCGAACTGGATGCCGACTATATTCGCATCTGGTCCGACTCGGGACCGTTGCTGAGTTCGAAGATCACGGTGCGGGTCGACTGGGGCCAGGGTGGCCGCACCCCGCAGATCACCGACAATCGCCGTCGTGTCATCTCCTTCAACGGGATGATTGCCGTACTGAACATGCTCAGCAAAGAGGGTTTCGAGCTGATTGAGATTGTGCGTGACTCGAAAGATGAGACGGAGATATTCTATCTGAAAAGAAAAGAGGGATTTATTCCAGGCAATGCCGTGGATTATGATTCCGAGACGCACAGACGGTAAACCAACACCGGCCAAAAGCAAAAGGCACGCCAATCACTTGGAATGCCTTTCTATCAAAATAATAAAGTAGAGAGAATCTGCACATATGGTGCAGATTTTTTTTATTCGTCCATTAAAATGGTCAGATCATCAATGCTGAAGTAGGAGGGAGTATTCATTCCCCAGTCGCCATTGTCGGTAGAGGTGAGATTAAAATGAAGGCTTTTCAGTTCTCCGAGACCCGAAAGTTCCACCCACTTCCATGTATTCAGTATCTCTTTTTTTCCGTTCCTGAAATCGGCCAGATACACTGAAACAGGCTGACTTTCATTCCCTGAAACATCTTCGCCGTAAATATCCAGTTTGAACCAATCGCCATCGCTGAATTTTTTTGCAAACTGGTCTCCGTTTTTCATCGACAGATATGCATAGGTGCTGTTGGTGATGTACATCCCCTTTACCCGGTAAGTTTTGTCATCTTTGAATGAGACCACCGCCGGATTGGATTCTGTATTATTTGCAGTGAGATACACTTTTCCCGAATAGGCTTTGCCGGTGATTGCGCTGTTATTTGTATAGCTTGCAGTGGTGATATCACTTTTGTTGGTATACATAAATCCACCCCATGCAAAATCGGAGAAATAATTGTCGAACTGAAAGATATTGTCGCTGCCGCTGAATTGATTTTTCCAGATTGATCCCCAGTCGCCCGGAATTTCGGTTCCCGATTTGTCACCGGTCCATTCGGTTTCGGGCTGGGTAAGCTTGCTCTCCAGGTCCATCACCTTCGTGATGGTCATCTCTTCATTTTCGCAGGATACCAGCAGCAGTGCCGAAATAAATAACAGATAAAACAGATTTTTTTTCATTTTTGTTTTTAATTATTTGATGATATTTTTTTTATCTAACTAATTGATAAATGATTATTTCTGTAACAGATGTAAATCAGCCACACCGGATACCTCTGTAGATGATTCCCCGATGCGTCCGTTAAACTGGTTGACACCGGTATAAATCTTTACAAAATCAATCCCGGCTAAATTTGCTTTGTTGCCGGCGGTGTCTAATGCCCAGTCGATATCAAGCTGTGCTCCGGTATCGTTGTTGGCCACATTGTCGGCATATCCCCATGCATAGGATTGGAGCATGTAAATGTCATCTGTCACTGTAACATTGTCGGGTAGTTTGGTTCCCATGAATTTCAGTTCCGGTTGATTGATCCACTGTGGATAGTAGCTCTGCTGGTGAAATTGGAGTTTGTAGATAAATCCTTCGCCATGTTCCCCGGCACTCCACCGGATGTAGGTGGCATCGGTCACATAGGTGAGCGAACCGTGGGGAACCGGCGTTTTGTTTTCGTCGGGCCTGTAGTAGGTAATCGCATACCGATGGATGGTTTCAGCATTGCTATATTCGCTGCCGGCCAGTTCATACCAGGTGTCATCGGGTTTCCCGTTTTTATTGCTGTCCACAGAAACCATGACGATGCCCGGTTCACTATTTCCGCTGTAGGCATTTCCAAAAACGACAAAATCTTTTGTTCCGGCTTTGTTCTCAATGGTGTGATCAAATCCTACCACCACGTACCCTCCGTATCCACCCAGCGTAATAAGTCCTCCCTTATCTCCGGCTATCGCCGCTTCTGCTTTCACGGCCATGGAGGCAGGTGTGTCTCCAGCTGCATACGCAGGCAACTCATTTACAAATTGTCCCGGTGCCGGTGTATATTCAAACACACGGGTCAGATAAGCCGAATATTCCGGCTCTTCGATCTCCCCGGGACCGTCATTTTCTTCGCTGCAGCTCTGCAGGAAGGCGGCCGTCAAAAGGAAAGACAACAACACTAGATTCTTTATGCTTGTTTCCATATTGTAGAAATTTTCAGTTTTGTTTATTTTTAAACATTCCCTTGTCTCACTCTTTACTTGCAACTAAAGTGGAGACATATTGATATTTTTGGGGAGAAACACAAAGTGGGCCGGAATATCGCCTGTCTGTACACTCCATATTTTTTTACCTTCCCGATTGAACCGATAGAGGTACCCGGGATTGATGTAATCACCTGCATCGGTAATATAGATATCTCTTGTTTCCGGATGTACCGTGATCCCGTAAGGGGTCTCAAGTCCTTTATCCGTGCCGTCGGTAATAAAACCGGAGTTTACCACTTCCCTGGTCGCTGTGTTCACGATAGAAAAATAGTCTGCTCTCTGGGCCAATTCACCCATGCCGATCAGGTATAATGAATCACCGGTAATGGCAAAATTGCTGACTGGCAGATCGATGGTGTCAGTCACTGCCTGTTTCCGGTGATCGATAAAATAGAGACGAGAGGGAGAATCGCGATAATCACTTCTCGAGGAGACCCAGAGGTCGCCCCGGCTATCGGTTTTTATCCGGTGCAGATTCAGGTCCACATCAATCTGTGTGATCTCTCTGAATGTAGCAATAGATATCACGGAGACTGTTCTTTCGTAGTTCGTCGACTTGCCTGCTCCCCGGTAACCGCCTGAATTGGCTACGTAGATGTTTCCGTTGGATACCGCAATGCCATCCGGCTGATAGCCTACAATACAGGTATCAAGAACCTTCAGGGTGGCTGTATCGATTTTGGCTACATATCCTTTCTGCTTGTATTCGGGATCTATCTCGATGGGTCCGGCATAGGATGTAACATAGGCATATCCTTCTTGAAAGGTGATGTGGCGGCAGTTGGGAATCTCTATCCGTCCGATACTTTTGGTTGTGCGGGCATCCATCACCTCAATCTTGTTGGAGGCGTTGATTACGGCATACAAGCGGCTGCCATAGCGCTGAAGATCGTTGCCCACATCGCCCAGCTCCTTGGGTACGGAAGGATTTCTTTCAGCATAGATGTTCCGGTGATAATTTCCGGTCACGAAATCATAAAAGTCGAGTGTCGCCTTGTTGCTTCCCATGTTCCCTTCATTCAGCAGGTAGAGACCGGCATAACGACCGGCAGCCGATGCTCCGGGATCAGTGGAAGTCACCTCCGACAGCAACAGTTCCACATCTTTCCGGCAGGAAGCCAGCAGCAGTGCGACGACAAACAAGTATATGATGATCGCCTGTTTCTTCATATTTCAACAGTGAGGGTTAGTTTATAATTCCTTTTGGGCATCGGATAGTTGAGTACCACCTCGTAGTCCTGACTGAACAGATTGTTTACTTCGAGTGTGAGTTTGCTGTTAAACCGATCGTTGGTAAAGGAGCGGCTCAGCGACAGATCGCTGGTGTACCAGGGTTGTTCATAATTCTCGGGCGTGTTGGCAGAAGAGCGATAACGCTCACCCACGTAGATAAAACTGTAGTTCAATTGCCAGAGACGGTGTTGCAGGCCTGCTGTGAGAGATCCACTGTGCCATGGAATATAGGCAATCTGACCGCCGTAGGTGATTTTCTCCAGTTCCTTATTGGGACGCCGGGTGAGATCGCTGGCCTGTTGATGGGTGTAGGTCATTCTCAGCTTCAGCAGCCACTCCTTATGCACTTCCGAAATGGCAGAAGCCGATAGGTCGACACCTTTAATCTCCGCCTGTCCCAGGTTTGTCATCATCCAGCGGTACATGCCGTTTCCTTTGGGAACTGCAATAATCTTATTGGTGACTCTGTTTAAATAGGCATCAGCCTTCACCTCCCAATGACGGATCACTCCCTGCCAGTAAGATTTGTCATAAGCTGCTCCCAGATTATACTGATGACTTTCTTCGGGATCCAGATCCACGTTGCCGATATCGGTATAGTAGAGATCATTGAAGGTGGGCATCCGGAAACTCTGCTTGTAGAAAGCACGAATATGGAGGTTGTGTGAATCGAGGGGTTTATAGGTGAGAAACAGGGCAGGGGAGAACTGTTCTCGTGCTGAGCGACGCTGCTCATCTCCCGCAGCACTTTCGTTGATCCAACTGCCGAGGATGCTACCCTGCAGTCTTACTCTTCCAAAATCTACCGCTGTGGCAGCCGCGATGAGGGTGGTGTAACGGGTGGGTTCCCTGAATCCGTCGAGATCCGATTGAAGCCCATTCCACTGCCAATCCGCCGCCAGGGAGATATCCCAGTCGCTCAGCAGTGCATATTTATTTACTAGAGAGAGATATGCCTCCTGCTGGGTGAATGAGTTGTCTATGTACATCAGGGTGGTGTCGGGATTGAGGTATCTCATCCTGTCATGGGCATATTTCGCATTTATCAGGATGTCATACCGTGGTGAGACCGATTTCAGGAACGAACCCTGGGTAAAGAAATTCCGGTCCCATTGCCGTTGTGAGCGCTTCCACACATTATTCACGATGGCTCCGGGAATACCCCGTTCCGAGGAGTAGAAGTAGGTTTTCAGTTTCCAGTTTCCGGAAGGCACAAAGCCATGCAATCCTCCTTCGAGCCTCAAGGCATTCACATCGCCATTCTCCCGGGTGGCCGTGGTGTCGTAAACCACCTCGTGTGTGACGGGATGGATCCGTCTGTAGCGGTATGCATACTTGCCGTTTGCCGATACCCATTCCGTGTTGAAGGTGGCGGAGAGCGAAGTGGAGAGCTTCTGTTCCCACAAAAGGGAGGGATTGATTAACCCGAACGAGCCGGATCGGAGGATTCCACGGAGGTTGTAGTCTTTATCACTTTCGAAACGGGGATAACGCGTGCGGAGATAGATGGAACCGGAAGAGCCGAAATCGCGCGCAGATTGAAGAATCTCGCTTTTCTGGCCGTTGTAGAGGGTTACCGACTCCAGGTTGTCGAGTGAATATTTGCCCAGGTCGATCTGCCCGTTTTGGGCATTGCCCAGCTGAATGCCATCATAGAAAACACCCATGTGGTTGCTACCCATGCTGCGGATATCCACCGTCTTCAGGCCGCCTATACCGCCATAATCTTTAATTTGAACACCGGAGAAGTAACGGATGGCATCGGCGACGGAAAAACTGTTCAGTCCTTTCAGTTCATTACCTGAAAGCGTTTGTGCGGGAATAATCTCACGCTGAACTTTTGCTGAGACCACCACCTCCGGCAGATAGAGGCTGTCGGCCAGATCCATTCCACCAGCCACAGGCTGGAGGGATGCGGCCGGTCGTGCAGCATGAGCAATGCCTGGCAGAATAACTGCAGCAACACAAAATAATATCAGTTTGAGCGAATTCATCTATACCGAATTAATTCCGGTAAAGCATGCTGAAAATGAAACACGTAATAAATGGAATAGCTGTGCGTCGTTTTCATGCTTTATTCCCCGAAAGCCATGTAACTAAAATGAACCTGTTGGCAGGTCTTCTGACTTACTCCCGTGTCTGAACGCCTTCCCGAAACCACCCTTACTGTCCGTCGGACTTCTCCTTTTGGGAGCAGGGTGTTCATTCAGTGGCAAAAGGTGTTTTGTTCAGCACGTAAGCGGAGCTTACAGCAGCGGGTCTGTTCAGGATTTACACCTGATTCCCTTTTCATTACCTGTTCCGAAGCCGAAATGGAACAGATAACACCAACATTTCTGAGACAAAGATACAAAAAAACAGGAACGGATCTTCTCTTTTCAAAAGAAAAGTCCAACTAAAGTTTTAATCTATTGTAAAATAAATACTTGAATTAGTTTTAGGTTTGTGTCCACTTGAGAACATTCTCTACAACGGTATATTTCCCCTCGGCGGAGCCGGGCTTGAGACAGTTGCTTATGCGGGAGATATTCTCTACAACGGCATATTCCCATGCTTCTTGGGCGGATTGGATTCTGTTTTGTTGGCCGTCATTTCCAATGCCTGAATGAGTTTGGACCGGGTGTATTTGGGGAGGATGATTTCATCGATATATCCTTTTTCTGCAGCGCGATAAGGATTTGAAAACAGTTCACTGTACTCCTCCACGACATGCTGCCGTTCTGTCTCGTTGGAAGATCGGTAGAGAATATTGACAGCTCCTGCGGCACCCATCACGGCAATCTCGGCATTGGGGTAGGCGAAATTCACATCGGCCCCCGACTCCTTGGAGGACATGACGATGTACGCGCCACCGTATGCTTTGCGGGTGATAAGGGTGATCTTGGGTACAGTTGCTTCGGCATAGGCATACACAATCTTGGCGCCATGACGGATGATGCCATTGTGTTCCTGATCGCGCCCGGGAAGAAATCCGGGTACATCCACAAAGGTGATCAGCGGAATGTCGAAACAATCGCAGAAGCGGATAAATCGTGCAGCCTTATCGGAGGCATCGATGTCGAGGACGCCGGCCAGATAAGCAGGCTGATTTGCGACAATACCCACCGAGCGGCCTCCAAGTCGTGCAAAACCGATCACAATATTTTGTGCAAACTGGGGCATGATTTCAAAAAAGTAATTTTCGTCGGCCACCTCTTCAATAAGCTTCTTGATGTCATAAGGCAGATTGGTATCGTCGGGAATCAGTGTCTGTAGTTCGGGCGATTCGCGAACAACGCTGTCTTTTGTGGGAACGATCGGAGGATCTTCCATGTTGTTGGATGGAAGAAAACTCAACAATTCACGGATCATCATCAGTGTTTCTTCTTCATCGCTTCCCACAAAATGAGCCACACCGCTTTTTGTTGCATGTACACTGGCACCGCCCAGTTCCTCCTTGGTCAATGTTTCGTGCGTGACTGTTTTCACGACATCGGGACCGGTCACAAACATGTTACTCTGGTCCTTCACCATGAAAATAAAATCGGTCAGTGCAGGAGAGTAGCAGGCACCCCCGGCACAGGGGCCCAGTATGGCTGAAATCTGAGGGACGACACCCGATGCTTTGATGTTTTGATAAAAAATATCGGAATAACCACTCAGCGATGACACTCCTTCCTGAATGCGGGCACCACCCGAATCGTTCAGCGCAATCACCGGAGCACCGTTTTTCAGGGCCAGCTTCTGCACCTTCGCGATCTTATGGGCGTTTGAGCGGCCCAGGGAGCCACCGAATACAGTGAAGTCATAGGCATATACATATACCAGGCGGCCATCTATTTTTCCGTAACCGCTTACCACACCATCGCCGGGAATACGTTTCTCCTGCATGCCATAATTATGTGATTCGTGCAATAGAAATTTGTCTATTTCAACAAATGTGTCGTCATCCAGCAATAGTTTTATCCTTTCACGGGCTGTCAGCTTACCTGATTCTTTTTGTTTCTCTATTGCTTTGGCTCCGCCTCCCCATTCGGCTGCTTTGTTCTTTTCTTCGAAAGCCTGATATTTTTCCTGCAGTGTCATTGTTTTTGTCGTTAGTTTGTTTTGAATGAGATGAGGAGCTGATCACGTGTTACGGAATCACCTTCCTCCACATGGATCTTCTCCACAATGGCATTTTGAGCTGCCGTGTAAGTACTTTGCATTTTCATTGCCTCTACCACAATCAGGGGATCGCCCTGTTTTACCTCCATCTCCTCTGAAACCATGATTCTGACTATTTTTCCCGGCATGGGGGAGGTGATGGTCTCCTGCACCTCTTCCATGGTCTGTTGCCTTCCCCTCAAATATTTCTTTTGCGGATTCGACAGTTCGATATCAAAATAACGAAAATTTGTGGTGATGGTATATTTTCCTTCGGAGTGACGTACCGATTCGGCATTGTATGAGCGTCCTCCGTGCAGAATGGAACAAAAGCCGTTCTCTGACATGACCACGTCGATGTCGTAAAGTTTTCCGTCTACAGTGATCTCGACCCTGTTTCCATCCTTCGATATCATTTCCACTTCACATGTTCTGCTGCCTGTCTTTGCTTTCATATTCTCAATACTCCTTTTTGTTTACCAAAAGCACGCCACCTGCTTATCGGGAGGTTGTCGGCCTGAGCAGAGGAAGGGGCGTCGTTGTTGTTTACTATATAATCGATGTAGGCAGCAATGATGGCCATATCTTCTATTTCATTGTCTTTCTCCGTACTTTCCTGAAGTTTCTTGCTGTTGTCCTCAATAAAATGCGTGGTATAATTTCCTTGTTCAAAATCGCGTGTATCCATGATACGCCGGAGATAATCGATGTTTGTCTTCACGCCGGTGATCTTGTACTCATAAAGCACGCGTCGCATCCGCTCGAGCGCATATACGCGGCTGGTGGCCCATACAATCAGTTTGCCGATCATGGCATCGTAATAGACCGGTATCTCATATCCGTCGTAAATATAACTGTCTACCCTTACGCCAATGCCCTCGGGGGTTTGAATATGACGGATGATACCCGGGGAAGGGGCAAAATTATTCTGGGGGTCTTCGGCATAGATGCGGCATTCTATTGCATGTCCCCTTTGATGCAATCTCTTTTGGGTCAATCGCAGCTTTTTCCCGTTGGCGATGTGAATCTGTTCCTTCACCAGATCGATGCCCAGCACCTCTTCCGTGATGGGGTGCTCCACCTGAAGGCGGGTATTCATCTCCAGGAAGTAAAAATTCATCTCACCATCCACCAAAAACTCAATGGTGCCAGCTCCGGTATATCCAATGGATTTTGCGGCCCTGACAGCAATGGCACCCATGGCAAGACGGGTCTTCTCATCGATAAAAGGGGAGGGGCTTTCTTCTACAATCTTCTGATGACGACGTTGTACCGAGCATTCCCGGTCGAACAGGTGTATCACGTTACCATGCGAATCGCCCAGAAACTGAATTTCTATGTGATGGGGCGACTCAATGTATTTCTCTATGTATACGGAGTCATTTCCAAAAGAAGCCTTAGCTTCCGATTTGGCTGCATCGTATGCTTCCTGCAGATATTTCTCTTCATGCACCAGCCGCATTCCTTTGCCGCCTCCGCCAGCTGTTGCCTTGATAATGACAGGAAAACCAATCTTACGGCAAACGCGGAAAAGATCCCTTGGCTTCATATCTTCCGATGTGCCTGGAACGACGGGCACCTTTGCCTCGATCATCTTCCGACGCGCGGAGATCTTGTCACCCATGGCTTCGATACTCTCCGCTGAAGGACCGATGAAAATGATGCCTTCTTCTTTACAGCGGCGTGCAAATTCGGCATTTTCACTCAGAAATCCGTAACCGGGATGAATGGCGTCGGCATGGAACTCTTTTGCAACATCGATTATTTTATCGGCTCTCAGATAACTCTCTTGTGATGAGGCAAGACCGATGCATACCGCTTCATCGGCATACGAAACGTGTCGGGAAGTACGGTCGGCCTCGGAATATACTGCCACCGTGCGAATACCCATTTCTTTACAGGTACGCATCACACGAATCGCTATTTCTCCCCGGTTCGCAATTAAAATTTTCTGTATCACAATGGTTTAGTTTGAATTTACCACAATTGACTTTTTTTTCAGTCTTAGTAGAATAATAATTCAAACAAATATATGCGATAATTGTTCCCGGCAGAATACAATTCTATAGATCATGTGATGGGATCAAAACCCGTTGATGGTTCCCTTATAAAAACCGGTTACGCAACGGTTATCGGGTAATGCAAGCGATATCTTCAAATCGCAGGCACCGGTACCATCTAATATTTTTATTTGTACATTCGCACTTTGGAAGCCTGTTCTCCCGAGTTTGTCTCCGGAATATGCCATGCCGTTTACCGCGCCTTTTACCAACCATTCTCCCTGCGTCAGGGGAATGGTGAATAAAGTATCTATCAATGTGTCAGGAAAAGATAATTCCATAAAATTATCATTTGCAACTCTGTCGTTGTCGGAGTATAAACGGAATACAAAACGATCATCCTGACGGAAGGCCGTGGCCGCCGTGACAGAGGTCTTTTTTCCTTCAAAAGATAAATAGTTGTTAGCGGGACTTAATTTATCTCCCAACTGATCACAACTTACTAAAACAGACACAAAAGCAATTACTGCGAAAATAGTTCTTTTCATTTTTTGATTATTACGTGTTATTTTAAACTGTTTTTCAGGTATACAAATCATGAGGCCGTGAGGAACAATTACATCGGATTGCCCGTGCCATCTTCAGTTTTTTCCTTTGACTGCAGATAACGAATCAACGTTTCACTTTTTTCTTTCTCAAATTTAAGCTGTTCTATGTTCAATAGCAGCGTGGAGAGTTCGAAAGAATGGACAATACCTTGTTTGGCAGCATCACCTAAAGGAACGGTGATGGTTCGTTTGCCGATAAATTCCACCCTGAGCGGATCATTCTGAAAGGTATAGATGAACCGGGCAACTCCATTTTCATTGTTGCCGGTAAAACGGACTATCTCATATGATTTATCGAGCGTTCGGAAACGGTAATTCAGACCATCTGAAGAAACTACAAGTGATTCAGCAAAACTCCCTTCGCCGGAAACAATCTTTATTTTATGGTGTTGGATGGCAGTGCCGGAAAGAATACTTTCTATGAACAACACTCCTTTTTCACCTACTCCCGAACGGAGACCGTTTCGATCCAGAGATGACCGGTGAGGGTATATTTTTGGATAATATTCACCAAATTCCTGATAACGATCGTCTCTCACATAATCAAATTTCGAGAGCATCTCGCTGAGATGATTGTATTGTTCACGCAGCATCGAATCACAATAAATGATATTTCGTCTGTTTTCTGACATACGTATCTGCTGCATCAACGCGAAACCTGCCGTTATCTCATCAAAAGATTTGGGAAAAAGAATTTTTATGCTGTCAATCTTTAATTTAGCAAGAGTATAATTAGATTCTTTGTAAGCCTGCCCGGCTTCCGCAAGATAGGCTTTTGCATCTCTATTTTTCCCGGAACAGGAAAAAAATACCCATGAAAGAAAAAGCAGGGAGGTTGTATGGACAAAAAGACGCATTATTCTCAACTTTTACCCGACAAATTTACAAAATATATCGGCAAAAGGGTCGTTTTAAAGCCCATTTATTGTAATTTTGTAATAAATAACAGATAAGTAACTGTGGTGAAGATGCATATGGAGATGTCTCAGGAGGAGATACGGTCTCATTTAAATATTCCTGTTTTAAAGCTAATCTCACGGGTGGCCGATGAGAAAAAAATGCCATGCTATCTGATTGGAGGGTATGTGCGTGATTATTTTTTGCGACGTCCCTCGAAGGATATGGATGTAGTCGTTGTGGGGGCCGGAATAGAGCTGGCCGAAGCTGTCGCCAGGGAGCTGGGCAGGCAGACACATTTGACGGTATTTAAGAATTTTGGCACGGCGCAGATAAAGTACAGGGACCTGGAAGTTGAGTTTGTAGGTGCCCGGAAAGAATCATATAGTCTCGAATCCCGCAAGCCGGTGGTGGAAGACGGTACACTGGAGGACGATCAGAAAAGACGCGATTTTACCATCAATGCCATGGCCTTTTGTCTGAATGGCGATCGTTATGGTGAGCTGCTCGATCCTTTTAATGGCATGCAGGATCTGGAGGATCTGATTATTCGTACTCCCCTCGATCCGGACATCACCTTCAGCGATGATCCACTGAGAATGATGCGCGCTGTCCGGTTTGCCTCTCAACTTGGCTTTGATATCTATCCAGAGACATTCGATGCCCTGAGAAAGAATAAAGAACGCATTGAAATCGTCTCACGGGAACGGGTGACAGAAGAGCTTAACAAGATTATCCTTTCGCCCAAACCCTCCATCGGGCTCAATATTCTTGAAAAGACGGGACTACTGGAGATTATCCTACCTGAACTGACAGCACTCAAAGGGGCGGAGACCAAAGATGGAGTGGGTCATAAAGACAACTTCTACCACACGCTTATCGTACTGGATAACATTGCCCGGCAGACAGATAGTCTCTGGTTGAGATGGTCCGCCCTGTTACACGACATAGCCAAGCCGGTAACCAAGCGATGGGACCCGAAGCAGGGATGGACTTTTTATAACCACAGTATCGTGGGCGAAAGAATGGTACCAAAGATATTCAACCGGATGAAGCTGCCCTTGAATGAGAAGATGAAATATACACAGAAGATGGTGTCGATGCATATGCGCCCCATGCAGCTTGTGGAAGAGGAGGTAACCGATTCAGCAGTGAGAAGACTGCTCTTTGATGCGGGTGACGAAATTGACGACCTGATGACACTCTGTGAAGCAGACATCACCTCCAAAAATCCGGAAAAGGTGAAACGGTTCATGAATAACTTCAAAATTGTTCGCCGGAAGCTGCTTGAGATAGAGGAGAAGGACCGTGTACGCAACTTCCAGCCGCCCATCGACGGGAAGGAGATTATGGAACTTTTTGGTTTGCCACCCGGGCGGGAAGTAGGTCAGTTAAAGTCGGCCATCAAGGAGGCCATTCTCGATGGTAAGATTCCCAATGAACAGGATGCGGCTTATCGCTTTCTGCTTGAGAAAGCAGGAGAGATGAACCTGACTCCGTTGACTGGTGGTTCCTTATCTGAGGGGCAGGTTGAGAGAACGACAGAGTGAACTTTTTGGTAAAAAAAACGTTTACCGTTGAATTTTTTACAACTTATTATTTTTTTATCACTTAATCATTCATTAGATGGCAATCGGTTCTGCATTCTGGATAGGATTCATCATCCTCATCATCGTCCTGCTGGCGCTCGACATGTTCGTTTTTCACAAAAAGGGAGAAATAGTCAACGTAAAAAAAGCCTTGTGGATCAGCCTTTTCTGGATATCGTTGGCACTTCTCTTTAACGTATTTGTCTATCTTATATTCGGTGCAGAGCCGGCATTGGAATTTTTTACCGCTTATGTGATCGAGAAATCGCTGAGTGTCGACAATCTTTTTGTTTTCATCCTTATATTCACATCTTTCAAAATACATCCCCGATACCAGCACGATGTCCTTTTCTGGGGAATCCTGGGTGCTTTGGTCTTCCGGGCAATCTTTATCTTTGCAGGGATAGCCCTGATTGAGAAATTTGCCTGGGTGATGTACCTCTTTGGAGGATTTCTGGTGATCACCGGTATTAAGATGGTGATCGATCTGTTCCGGGAAAAGGAGAAAGAGCATGACGGGGTAAAAGATATGAATCAAAATCCCTTCGTGAAATTTATTCGCCGGATCTTCCCGATGACGGAGGATATGTCGGAACCCCGTTTTTTTAAAAAGATAAACGGCAAACAACATGCAACTCCCTTTTTTCTTGCATTGCTTGTGATTGAGATGTCCGACCTTGTTTTTGCAATCGATTCCATTCCTGCCGTACTTGCTGTCTCCACGAATATGTTTATCGTCTATACTTCCAACATATTTGCCATTCTGGGACTGCGCTCGCTCTATTTTGCCCTGAGAGGAGTGATGGATTATTTCTATTATCTGAAATTCGGGCTGAGCGCCATACTTATTTTCATCGGAAGCAAGATGACCATCAACCATTACGCGCACGAACAGGGCGCTACATTCTATATCGCCACCACCACATCTCTCCTGATTATCCTGATACTCATCATCGTCTCCATCATGGCATCGGTCATACGTAGCAAACAGCTGGATAAAAAAGCGATCAAAGAGGAGGTGAGAAAATCATAAATTAAGTTTTTTTGCCTTATTATTTGGTTTAAACCCTCTTTTTCTGCTGGTTTTTTTATTACTTTGCGGTTAATTTCGGAGCAGCTCTGCCTGCTCAAACTTTGCCTTTCGTTTATCCGAATTGTATGTCGAACAAGAAAAAAGTATCTGTCGCCCGGTTTCTCAATGCAAAAATAACATCCACGATCAGCATTTCGCTGGTACTGGTTCTGTTGGGGTTGACCCTGATCATCTTATTTATGGGAAAAGGCTTGTCTCAATACTTGAAGGAAAGCATGAGTTTCAACATCATGCTTTCGTCTGACGTGAACGATGCGAGGATTACAGCCGTACGCAAAAATCTGGATGCTCAACCCTTCGTCAAATCATCCCGTTTTATAAGCAAACAGGAAGCAAAAGATCAATTAATCAAAGACCTGGGTGAGGATCCCGAGGAGTTACTTGGTTATAATCCAGCGCAGGACTGCATTGAGATATTCCTTCACGCAGAATACGCAAATAGTGACAGCATCCTGATGATCAACCGCATTATACGGCAAGACAACAATGTGACCGACATCCTTTATCAGCAGGAGGCCATTGATCTGATCACCAACAACCTTTCGAAGGTGATGCGGATTTTGCTGATCCTTGCTGCCATTCTCCTGTTTATTTCATTCGCACTCATTCGCAATACCATCCGCCTGAGTATTTATTCAAAAAGGTTTCTGATTCACACCATGAAGCTGGTGGGTGCAACTTCGGCTTTTATCCGGAAACCGTTTGTGGTACAAAACGTCTACACCGGCATTGTTGCCGGAATCATTGCCAACGCAATCCTTTGGCTCATGATTACCTATTTCAGCAGGGAATATATTCAGATAGACCCTTTCATCTCTGGTACCGACCTGTGGATCATTTACGGGATTGTCATTCTGCTCGGCATACTGATTACCACCCTGGCCACAACCTTTGCGGTGAACAGATATCTGAAAATGCAAACCGATCAACTTTACTACGCTTAACATCCAAAAGATATGTCACAAAAAAACTTTGCCCTCGGCAAAACGAATCTGATCATTTGTGGAATTGCCGTTGTCCTGATTATTGCCGGTTTCCTGCTGATGACTGGCCCCGCAAACTCTTTGGGGAGTGGTTTTGAACCTGATATTTTTAGCGCCCGGAGAATAAAGATGGCCCCCATGGTCTCTCTTTTCGGATTCGCGCTGATGATCGTGGGTATTCTCTATCCTTCAAAAGAGAAAAAAAAAGAGGAGAAATAATGACTCCGACATCTGTCTATTCAAAATAACAACTTCATGAATATCTTCGAGGCAATTATCATTGCTGTAGTAGAAGGACTTACCGAGTTTCTTCCTGTATCATCCACGGGCCACATGATCATTACCCAGGCACTACTAGGGATGGAGAGTTCCTCATTTGTAAAAGCTTTTACTGTCGTCATCCAGTTCGGAGCCATCTTGTCGGTGGTTGTCCTGTATTGGAAACGTTTCTTTCGGCTGAATGACATCACAATCTTGGACAGAAAGGTACTGGCAGGAATGCCGGCTGGAAAAAAGGGATGGAACATACTGAAGCGTCTGCTTTACAAATTCGATTTTTATTGGAAACTCTTTATAGCCGTTATCCCTGCGGGAATCATTGGTCTGTTGCTGGGTGATTACATCGATGCCCTGCTCGAGAATGTAACCGTTGTTGCCGTGATGCTGGTCGTGGGAGGGGTATTCATGTTGTATGTCGACAAATGGTTTAACAAGCCGTCACAGGATCAGTCGATGACCTGGCAACGTGCATTGAAGATTGGTTTTTTTCAGTGTATTGCCATGATACCCGGTGTCTCCCGCTCCATGGCGACCATTGTCGGAGGTATGGGCAACGGGCTGTCCCGCAAGAATGCGGCCGAATTCTCTTTCTTTCTGGCAGTGCCAACCATGGCTGCTGCTGCAGGATATAAACTGTTTGAACTCCTCAAGGACCCGGTTAGCAGCGAGATGCTGAAAGGCAATCTTTTTTTACTGATCATTGGCAATGTGGTGGCATTTGTCGTCGCTGCTTTCGCGATCAGATTCTTTATCGACTTCCTTACCCGATACGGCTTTAAGGCATTCGGGATTTACCGGATTATCGTGGGCACCCTCTTGTTGGTACTCTTGCTTTCCGGCATTAATTTAAGTATATAACCTGCATGGATTTTTTAGAAGGAGAAATTATTTATATCGACAAACCGCTTCACTGGACATCGTTTCGCGTGGTACGGGTTCTTCGCGCCAAGTTGTGCCAAAAACTGAAGATAAAAAAACTGAAGGTGGGACACGCCGGTACACTCGATCCGCTGGCAACCGGTGTAATGATCCTCTGTACAGGCAAAAAAACAAAACAGATAGAAAGGCTGCAGGCAGAAACAAAAGAGTATATTGCACAGGTAATGTTGGGGGCGACAACCCCTTCGTTCGATCTTGAGACTGCGATCGACGCTGAATATCCTACCGCCCATATTACAAAGGAGCTGGTTGAAGAAGTGTTACAACAGTTCATAGGCACCATTGAACAGGTTCCGCCTCTCTTTTCTGCCGTGAAGATTGAAGGACGAAGAGCGTATGATTTTGCCCGTAAAAATGAAGATGTTGAACTAAAACCCAAATTATTGGTTATAGATCATATCGAATTGATTTCTTATAATTTGCCTTACGTGACCATTCGCGTGGTATGCAGCAAAGGTACATATATCAGGGCACTTGCCAGGGATATTGGTGAAGCCCTGCATTCTGGTGCTCATCTAACCGGGTTGACACGCACAAGGGTGGGGGAGGCAACAATAGACAAATGTCTGAAGATGGAGGAGATAGATCAGTTCTTAGAAGAAAATATGACAACGATATGAAACTTTCACAATTCAAATTTAATTTACCGGAGGAACTCATTGCGAAGTATCCAGCCGTTCATCGTGATGAAGCCCGTCTTCTGGTGGTACACAGAAAAACCGGTCAGTGGGAACATAAGGTGTTCAAGGATGTACTGGAATATTTCAAGCCGAAGGATTTCTTCATCTTCAACAACACAAAGGTTTTTCCTGCACGTCTTTACGGAAACAAAGAGAAAACAGGTGCCAAGATTGAAGTTTTTTTGCTGAGAGAACTCAATGCAGATCAGCATTTATGGGATGTATTGGTCAATCCCGCCAGAAAAATACGAATCGGCAACAAACTTTATTTTGGTGAAAATGAAGAACTGGTGGCGGAAGTAATCGACAATACCACATCCCGTGGACGTACCTTGCGCTTTCTTTATGATGGGCCCTATGAAGAATTTAAAAAACAGCTTTTTTCCATCGGAGAGACCCCCATCCCGGAGTATCTGGAACGTGAAGCCATACCTGAAGATGTAGATCGGTATCAAAATATCTTCGCCCAACACGAGGGAGCAGTCGTTGCTCCGGCTGCGGGTCTTCATTTCAGTCGTGAACTGATGAAAAGGATGGAAATAAGGGACATCGAATTCGGATTTCTCACACTCCATAACGGACTGGGTGCATATCGGATGATCGACGTAGAGGATCTGACCAAACATAAGATGGAATCGGAACAGATGATCATCACTGCAGAACTGTGCGACAAAGTGAATCAGGCCAAAGACGAAGAGCGCAATATCTGTGCGGTGGGTACTTCCGTTCTTCGTGCCGTAGAGACAACGGTTAGCACAGACGGGCATTTGAAACCGCGGGAAGGATGGACCAATAAATTTATCTTTCCCCCTTATGATTTCACACTCACAAACAGTCTCATTACCAACTTCCATTTGCCCTATTCCACGCTGCTGATGATGGCATGTGCATTCGGCGGATATGAAACAATCATGGAGACTTACGAAATCGCGATCCGGGAGAAATACCGGTTCGGCGCATATGGAGACGCCATGCTGATAGTGGATTAAATCCATGGCATGTTCCATCATTTTGGCACTGGGCTCAAATCTTGGCGATAAAAGACAAAATATAGCCTTTGCCCTCAATCAAATTGAAGAGCGGATAGGAAGCATTACTTCCTTATCCGCTCTTTATGATACGCTACCGGTCGGTTTTTATTCGACACACAATTTTGTCAATTGCGTTTGCGAAGTAGATACAAATTTAAACATTTCAGATCTATTCTCAATAACTCAAGAAATTGAAAAAGAGATGGGTAGATCAAACAAAAGTACCAATGCCAATTATTCAGACAGAATCATCGACATTGACCTGATCATGGCGGGAAATTTGATTCTCCAGACAGAGAGGCTCTCGATTCCGCACCCCTTATTCCATACGCGGGATTTTGTACTCACGCCGTTGTGTGAGATTGCACCCGAGAGGATACATCCTGTTATCGGAAAAACCATTCGCCGGTTAAAAGAAGAACTGGATCAAAAAAAAACTCAACCGGAATAATTTATCAAGATCCATAAAAATTTGTAGGCCAGAACAAAAAAAACAAAAGCTATCACGAAAAAAATTTGCATATTTGTGCTTTGATAAGAATAGTATAAATGGCTTTCGTTGGTAAGAATTACGATCATTTTCTGGGTTACGCCCTGAGTGGAGGTGGAGCAAAAGGTTTTGCTCATTTGGGAGCATTGCGCGTATTGGAGAAGTCCGGATTAAAACCCGATATCATTGCCGGCACCAGTGCAGGAGCCCTGGCAGGTGTTTTTTATGCCGACGGATACCATCCCGATGAAATTGCCGAACTTTTTCGCAAACGTGAATTCAGGGAGTTTGTGGAGTTTACCATACCCAGAACAGGTTTTTTAAAGAACAAGGGGCTGCACAGTTTTCTAAAAAAAAATCTGAGAGCCAAACGATTTGAAGAACTGCAAATACCTTTTTGCGCTGTCGCTACCGACTGGAACAGGGCTGCCACTGTTGTTTTTTCTAACGGGGATGAACTCGTGGATGCAGTGGTCGCATCCTGCTCCGTGCCCGTAGTTTTCTCTCCTCAAGCTATTCATGGTATCCATTATGTGGACGGAGGGCTACTAAAAAATTTTCCCGTTTCGGTCATCCGAAAAAAATGTAAGTATGTGATTGGTATAAATGTATCACTGATGATACCACCAACAGCGAAAGACAACATCAGAACCATCATGGAACGGACATTCAATCTGATGTCCAACTCGAATACCCTGTTTGATAAAGCGTACTGCGACATACTGATCGAAACCAGGGGTATAGAAAAGTATTCAATGTTCGATTTACACAATCAGGAAACCATCATGGAAGCCGGTTATCACCATGCTGCCATAAAAATGAGCGAAAAAGAATCCTGGAAAATCGTGAAAAAATGTCACAGACATTACGAATTGGTAAAGAAAATACAGAGTCATATTCACTTCTTTAAAGGAGGCCCCAAATCATAACATAAAACCTTATGCGAGACAATAAAATTTTTATATATCAATTGTTACCCAGATTATTTGGAAATAAGGCTACAGGAAATAAGAAAAACGGTACCATAGAAGAAAACGGATCTGGAAAATTCAAAGACATCTCAGACATTGTTTTACAAAAAATAAAAGAGAGCGGGTATACCCATGTTTGGTACATCGGTATTCTGGCTCATGCATCTGCCACCGATTATACCCGTTTCGGTATTCCTGCCGAATACCCGGAGATTGTCAAGGGTAAAGCAGGGTCACCTTATGCCATACGTGATTATTACGACGTGGACCCTGATTTGTCGACAAACATTACGCAGAGAATGCAGGAATTTGAAGCATTGATCCATCGCACCCACAACGCCGGATTGAAGGTGATCATCGACAATGTACCCAATCATGTGGCTCGGAATTACCGATCAGTCAGCAAACCGGATGATACCCCTGACTTAGGGGACAACGATGATTCTTTTACCAGCTTTTCACCCCAAAATAATTTCTATTATCTTCCCGGAAATGAACTGGAGATTCAACTCCCACCCGAGAAACTGGCAAAGTCGACCTACAAAGAATCTCCCGCTAAAGCCACCGGAAACGACTGTTTTACACACAAACCCACACAATATGACTGGTATGAAACGGTGAAACTCAATTATGGCGTGGATTATCTGAATGGTAAATCGGAACACTTTGACCCGGTTCCCGATACATGGGTAAAAATGAGAGATATGCTACTCTTCTGGGCCGAAAAAAAAATAGACGGATTTAGATGCGATATGGCGGAGATGGTTCCACTGGCTTTCTGGCAATGGGCCATACCCCAGATTAAAATAAAATATCCCGGTATCATCTTTCTCGCCGAAATATACAACCCTGCTGCATACCGCGATTTTCTACGTGACCATGTATTTGATTATCTGTATGACAAAGTAGGCTTGTACGACGTATTGCGTGACGTGTCATCTGGTTACCGGCCTTCCTCCGACATTACTTTCGTGCTAAACAGCGTGGGTGATATCCAGCTCCAGATGCTCAATTTCCTCGAGAATCACGACGAACAAAGATTGGCCTCCGATTATTTCCTGAAAGAAGGTGAGAACGGAAAGGCAGCCATGATTGTCACCTGCTGCATTAACAGAAATCCAGTCATGGTTTATGCAGGCCAGGAGTTAGGAGAAAAAGGCATGGATGAGGAGGGATTCAGTGGCAAGAACGGACGTACAACCATCTTCGACTACTGGTCGGTAGATACGCTTCGCCGATGGAATAACCAGGGTAACTGGGACGATAGCCTGCTAACCCAAAAAGAAAAAAGCCTGCAGAATTTCTATAGCCGGCTGATCAGGTTATGCAACGAAGAAGAAGCACTATCAAACGGATCTTTTTACGATTTAATGAGCGCCAATTATGAAAACCGGGATTTTGATTCCACCCGTTTGTTTGCTTTTTTGAGAGGTACAAAACTGTCGCTGTTGCTGATAGCTGTCAATTTCGACAGAAAAGAACAGGAGTGTACGGTGCATATTCCCGCTCATGCCTTCTCTTTTTTCGACAGGACGGATACCGGAAAAGGAATATTAACTCCTCTCTTGAAGACAGATAGCGGCGAGATTTCATATTCAGTCGAACATCCCTTCAGAATCAAACTGACAGCCTGCACCGGAGAAATATATCGCATTTCTTTTTAAGATAAATGGTTTTATTGCGTATAGTTTTTGTACTTTTGTAAAAACTTTTGTACGATTTCAGAGAGAATAATCACGCAAGAACTATAACATTGTTTTTTCAAAATTAAAAGCATGCAGGAGAGACCTTTTAAAATCTTTTCGGGAAGTAAATCACGTTATTTCGCCGAGAAGGTATGTAACAGCCTGGGTTGCCCGCTGGGTAACATGATCATCGAGCATTTTGCCGACGGAGAATTTGCCGTCTCCTATGAGGAATCCATTCGAGGCAAACAGGTATTTCTGATCCAGTCTACCTTCCCAAATTCTGATAACCTGATGGAATTACTGCTGATGATTGACGCGGCAAAACGTGCCTCGGCAAAATCAATCGTGGCTGTTATTCCTTATTTCGGATGGGCAAGACAAGACAGAAAGGACAAACCACGGGTGAGCATCGGTGCGAAGCTGATTGCCGACATGCTGGCAGCCGCCGGAATCAACCGATTAATCACCATGGATCTCCATGCCGATCAGATACAGGGATTTTTCAACGTACCTGTCGATCACCTATATGCCTCGGGTGTATTTATTGAGTATGTCAAACAACTCGATTTAAATAACATGGTAATTGCCACTCCGGACGTGGGAGGCACAAAGCGTGCCAGTGCCTACTCCAAATTCCTGGGTTGTCCCATGGTCATTTGCTATAAACTTCGTAAAAAAGCAAATGAAATATCTGATATGCAGATTATTGGAGATGTAACGGGAATGGATGTGATGCTGATTGATGACATTGTGGACACAGCGGGTACCATCACCAAGGCGGCCGATCTGATCATGGAGAACGGGGCCAACTCCGTGCGGGCAATTGCAAGTCATGCCGTGATGTCGGACCCTGCCTCTACAAGAGTAGATCAATCACACCTGAAGGAAATCATTTTCACCGATAGCATCCCATACTCAAAAAAATCGGAAAAGGTGAAGGTGCTCTCCGTAGCCGATATGTTTGCTGATTCCATCATGCGGGTATGCAATAATGAATCTATTAGTTCATTATACGTAGTCTAAACATCCCGAAAATCCCTGTTTTCTATCTCGTTTCCTTTTAAGTTATTATCTGAAATAAGGATCGGATGAAAAAAACAGGGATTTTTTCTACACTTTTTCTACTATTTTTTCCCCCCGTTCGCTACTCACCAAAAAAACCGTATATTTAGAAGATTAGCAGCATTTTTTTTGTGTTTAATCCTAAAAAAGAAGTTATGGTTTACAAAATTGAAGAAATTGAAGGGATCGGCCCCGTATACGGGGAAAAGTTAAGAGCGGCAGGTATTGTGAATGCGGATACCCTGCTCGAAAAAGGCAGCAGCAAAAGTGGCCGTACGGCTGTAGCCAATGAGACGGGAATAGATGAGAAACTAATACTAAAGTGGACCAATCATGCCGACCTGTTTCGCATAGACGGCATAGGTCCTCAGTTTGCAGAGTTGCTCGAAGAGGCCGGCGTGGATACCGTGAAAGAATTGCGCAACCGAAATGCGGAAAACCTCTATGCCAAAATAGTGGAAATAAATGAAAAAAAGCAACTGGTCCGTCGTCTTCCATCTCAGGGGCAGGTTGCCACCATGATTGAGAATGCCGGTCAGGCTGAAGCAAAAATGACTTATTGAATACCAAGTCAAATAAAAGTAGGACGGTTTCATTCCGTCCTACTTTTATTTAAATCAGTGAATAATCATTTTTGATGGTTTGAAGGAGGCCGGCGCAGGCATCTTCCAGTAAATCGAGAACCAACTCAAAATCGGAAGAGTTTCCGTAATAAGGATCCGGTATTTCGTCATAGTAACTATACTGCAGCGAGAATTCAGTCATCAGGTGAATTTTATCCATATCCTCCTGATTAGCAGCGAAGGACTTTACACTGTTATAATTGTCTTTGTCCATGACGATGATATAATCGAAATCATCAAAATCACGCTTTGTGAATTTACGGGAATGACTGCAAAAGTCATATTTTCTTTTTTCGCCGTGGGCGCGCATCCTCTCATCAGGTAGTTCACCCGCATGCCAACCCGATGTGCCTGCAGAATCCACCTCTATGACATCCTGGAGATCATTCTTTTCAACAATATGTTTCATGATGCCCTCAGCCGCCGGTGAACGGCAGATATTTCCAAGACAGACAAAAAGCAGGGCGATTTTCTTTTTCTTTTCTTGCGTGGACTCCATCTTAATTCTCCAAGTTTTTTATAACCTTAACAATTCCTGCAAAGATAAACTATTTCTCCCTAAGTCCAAAAAATATCCGTTACAATCTTCATGATGTGAGAATTTGCCTATCTTTGCAAACCACGTTTTTTGAATGACAAATAAACTGGTGAATAAAAAATCATAAGCATGGATAATAATAACCCAAATATACAACAAAGACAACCTGTTTCAGTGGAGATGTCGGTAACGATATCGGAAGAAAAGATAAAGCTGGAGATTAAAAAGAACAAAATCACCCGCGCACTATATGTCATCGGGGGTACGGTATCGCTGACATTGGCCATTTTCGGTATTGTTGTTCCGGGACTTCCCGTTACGCCATTTGCACTTTTATCTGCTTTTCTTTACGCAAAAAGTTCGGAAAAACTATATAACTGGCTTCTAAGCAACAAGATACTGGGACCAAGAATCAGAAACTATCAAAAACGAAACGGGGTAACGCGAAAGGGAAAAATTGGAATCATTGTGTTTATGACAATAATGGTGTTTTTCTCCTCATTCATTGTCATTCAAAATATACCCATCCGGATGGCCATCCTCTCACTTGGCCTGATTGGTGCTGTGGTGGTTTGGTTTTTCGTGCCGACAGCACAACCCGACGCGGTTGTCAATGATGCAGAGATATCTCCGAAAGAAAAGGAGGACTTACCCGCGTAGATAGGCGAAATAGTATTTTATCACCTTCTTCGATAACAACTCGATATTCAGCATATCAGATGCTTTTGAAATATCTTTCACCATACCGTTCTTATAGAGGATATCGATGCTGTCATCTTTTTCGCTATACATATCGGTGGTTACCTTATCCGACGCAATGAAATAGGCAGCCTCATGCGGAGTCAGTTGATATTTCTCCCGGTACTGTTTCAGCATAGTTTCATATTTTTCCTCCGGAGGTTCTTCTTCGGTGATTTCAATTTTAAACAGTTTTCTGGTTACCATGCTGTCACTCAAGACCGACAATACCTTGTCTGGATGACTACTCCATACTTTCAGGGAGGTCCAGATGTCGTTGTCGTCCAGGTCAGAGAAGTGATGCAATCCCTCACCGTTCCCTTCAAAGTCGGCAATTGTGGTCTCATTTTTCAAAAAGTAGGAGAGTGCTGGAGATGCAAACAGCTTTTCACCGTTCCGGGATAGTTCTTTGGCTCGAAGGAGCGTATTAATCAGCATCTTTTCAGCAGCGACCGACGTTTTATGCAAATAGACCTGCCAGTACATCAACCTCCGTGACGTGAGAAAGTTCTCAATGGAATAGATGCCTTTCGATTCTACCACGAGCTTGTCATCTTTCACATCAAGCATTTTGATGATGCGTGCCGACCCGATATTTCCCTCGCTTACTCCGGTAAAGAAGCTGTCGCGTCGCAGGTAGTCAAGTCTGTCCATATCCAGCTGTCCGCTTACCAGCTGGTGGAGGAACCGTTTGGGATGGTTGTCGGTAAAAATATCGATTGCTGTCTGCAGTGCACCGTTCCAGGTATCGTTCATTTGCTGCATCAGCAATAGTGAAATGGTTTCATGGTGGATCTGCGTCACCAGCGTATGCTCCAACACATGGGAGAACGGGCCATGACCGATGTCATGCATCAGAATGGCGGCCAGTGCACCGTTATATTCCTGCTCTGTAATGAAATGCCCTTTTTCTTTCAATGTTTTCAATGCCTCATCCATCAGAAACATGGCTCCTATGGAATGATGAAAGCGGGAGTGCTGTGCTCCGGGATAGACAAAAGCAGCCAAACCCAGTTGTCTGATGCGGTTTAACCGTTGCAGATAAGGATGCTGGATTACCGCATACACAAAGTCGTTGGGTATGCTGATAAATCCAAAAACCGGGTCGTTGATGATCTTTCGTTTCATAGCAGGTATTTTCCGAGCATCTCCTTCATCTCCAGTTGAAGTTTGTGTGCTTCTTCACCAGCAGCTTTCGCATAATCCTCATCGTTGCTTGCATAAATGACTCCCCGCGAAGAATTCACCAGCAGGCCGCATTGCCTGTTCATCCCGTAGCGGCATACTTCCTCCAGCGATCCGCCCTGTGCACCCACGCCAGGTACCAACAGGAAATGATCGGGTACAATCTTACGGACATCTTCGAACAGTTTGCCCTGTGTGGCACCCACTACATACATCAACTGTTCGTCGGAGGCCCATTCACGGGAAATTCGCAATACCTTCTCGAACAATCGCTCACCCTGTTCGTCAGTCGTCATCTGGAAGTCGGCCGATCCTTTGTTGCTGGTAAGCGCCAGCAGAATCACCCATCGGTCGGGATAAATCAGAAACGGCTTCACACTGTCTTCACCCATGTAAGGTGCAACCGTAACGGCACCCACCTTCATCTCGTTGAAAAAGCTGCGGGCGTACATCTCACTGGTATTTCCGATATCTCCCCTTTTGGCATCGGCAATGATCAGATGCTGCGGGTAACGTTGGCGGATATAGGCCACCGTTTTCTCAAACGCGAGCCATCCTTTCACACCGGTGCTTTCATAGAAAGCCAGATTGGGTTTGTATGCGACACAATAGGAGGCCGTAGCATCAATGATGTCCTTGTTGAATGTATAAAGGGGATCGTCGGAATCAAGCAGATGTTCCGGTATTTTTTCGATATCGCTGTCAAGTCCTACGCAAAGGAAGGACTGTTTCTTTTGTATCTGCTCAAAAAGTTGTTGTTTTGTCATATCTGTTGTTTATAGATCCGCTTCCTTCATTCTTTCAGCATTTTCACTGACCATCAGCTGATCGATCACCCCCTGGATATCTCCGTCCATAAAGGCAGCAAGATTGTATATGGTGTAATTGATCCGATGATCGGTGATGCGCCCCTGCGGATAGTTGTAAGTACGTATCTTGGCAGATCGGTCGCCCGTCGACACCATGGTCTTCCTGCGTGATGCAACGTCACCCTGCCGCTTGGTGAGCTCCATGTCGTAAAGTTTTGTACGAAGCATCTGCATGGCCAGTTCCCTGTTTTGTAGCTGCGAACGCGCCTGTTGACAGACCACCACAATGCCGGTGGGCTTGTGTGTGAGCTGTACCTTGGTTTCCACCTTGTTCACATTCTGACCCCCAGCGCCGCTCGAACGGGCCGTATGGAAGTCAATGTCGGCAGGATTGAGATCCACGTCAAACTCCTCGGCCTCGGGCAACACGGCCACAGTGGCCGCCGAAGTATGAACCCGACCCTGTGTTTCGGTTTGCGGTACCCGTTGCACTCGGTGTACCCCCGACTCATACTTTAAAGTACCATACACGTCGGAGCCGGATACCTTGAAGATAACCTCCTTGTATCCGCCGGATGTTCCCTCTGTAAAGCTGACCGGCTCGGTTTTCCATCCCTTGCCTTCACAATAGCGGGTGTACATCTTGTAGAGATCTCCGGCAAAAATAGCGGCCTCATCGCCTCCGGTACCGCCACGGATCTCCATCACCACATTCTTCTCATCTTCCGGGTCTGCCGGAATAAGCAATATTTTTATTTGTTCTTCCAGCTGGGGCAACAATCCGGTATTAAGAGAAAGCTCCTCATTGGCAAGCTGACGCAGATCGGCATCCGATTCGTTATCGAGTATATGCCTGGCTTCTGAAATTCCATCCAGTGCATTTTTGTACTGATTACGCACCGCCACAATCTTTCCCAGCTCGCTATACTCCTTGTTCAGCTTCACATATCGCTCCATGTCCGATATCACGGCCGGATCGGTGATCAACGTGCCTATTTCTTCGAACCGGGAGACAAGATGCTGCAGTTTCTCCAGTAATGAGTTGTCTGACATAAATGTAGGATCTTTTTTTTCAGAGAAACTTGAAACGGCCGAATTCGCTCTCGATGACCAGTTCCCGTACATGTGATTTCTCCACATGACCAACAATCCGCGCGTCGACACGAAATGATTTGGAAATTTCAATCACCTGCGATGCATGTTCTTCAGAAAGATAAAGTTCCATCCGATGTCCCATGTTGAATACTTTGTACATCTCCTTCCAATCGGTGCCCGATTGTTTTTGAATGAGATCGAAGAGGGGAGGAACCGGGAAAAGTCGATCCTTTATCACCTTCAGGTTATCTTCCAGAAAGTGCAGGATTTTGGTCTGTGCCCCTCCGGAACAGTGAATCATCCCATGGATATTGCCTTTTAATTCTTTGATTATCTGTGATATAATTGGAGCATAGGTGCGGGTGGGGGAGAGTACCAGTTTTCCGGCTTCCATGCCCAGTTCTTCAATCTCATCTGTCAGGCGCAGTCCACCCGAATAAACCAGATCGGCAGGTATGGATGCATCATAACTCTCCGGGTATTTTTGTGCCAGATAGTTGGCAAACACATCATGCCGTGCCGATGTGAGCCCGTTACTGCCCATACCGCCGTTGTATTCTTTTTCATAACTGGCTTGTCCCGATGAAGAAAGTCCGACAATCACATCACCAGCCTGAATGCGGGCGTTGTCGATTACATCTGCACGTTTCATGCGGCAGGTAACCGTACTGTCTACGATGATTGTCCGTACCAGATCTCCCACGTCGGCCGTTTCCCCACCTGTGGGATAAATATGAACACCCAAAGTGGAGAGTTCCTCACACAATTCATTGGTGCTGTTGATAATGGTCGAAATTACTTCTCCGGGTATCAGGTTTTTATTCCGGCCAATGGTGGAGGAAACAAGAATGTTATCGGTAGCGCCTACGCACAGCAGATCATCCACGTTCATGATCAGCGCATCCTGGGCAATTCCTTTCCATACGGACAGATCACCGGTCTCACGCCAGTAAACATAGGCCAGCGACGATTTCGTACCGGCACCGTCGGCATGCATGATGTTGCAGTATGCAGGATCGTTTCCCAAGTAATCCGGAATGATTTTACAGAATGCTTTCGGAAATATTCCTTTATCAATATTCCTGATGGCGTTGTGCACATCTTCTTTCGATGCTGAAACACCACGCTGATTGTATCGTTGATTGTTCATATTGCGAATAGGTTCAATATGTGTGAAAATAATATGCAAAGATAGTAAATATTCACGTGCGGTGGTTAGGTTTCAGGAATCAGGTTTCAGGAGAAAGCATGAAATCTGCAGCGGTTTTAATTAGTGGCAGCCAGGCATTATTTTGAGAGTTTTTAATTTGTCCTATAATAACTATTATGTTTAATCATATTTTCTTTATTTTGATTATCTCCTAAAAAGAATCTCCTATTCTGCCTTCAACAGAAAAGAGCGGCATCTTTTCAGGTGCCGCTGTTTTTGCGTTTTAATTCGTTTCAACGATATTGAAATTGGATCAGAGATTCAGTTCTTTTTCTACTTTTTCCAGCTCTGCTGCTTTATCAACACCCATGCTGCTCAGATTATAATATACGTTGCGCAGTTTGAGCAATGCTGATTCAAGTTCATGTTTTTCAGCTTTGCGTGCTCTGAGTAATTCTGTATATTTCTCGAGTGAAGGCAGTGATTTCTGATAAAAATCAATGGTGATCTTATCATTGGCCACCTGCTGTTGTCTGTCGGACAGCATGGCTGTCTTTTCTTTCAGCTCCTGAGCCTGGAGAATATAGTTCACAGCGATCGCCTCGAGGGCTCTTTCGCAGTTGGGGTCCTGTGCCAACGCTTTGGTATATTCTGCTTCCGCGGCGGCAAAATCACCATTTTCTGCCAGTAATGCACCTTTCACGCTGTTCAGGTCACAGGCATTGGCCGGATCGTTGTTGATGGCCTGATCCAGGTAATCCATTGCCTTCTGTGTATCTCCTTGACGGATAAAGACATTGATCAGATTGGGAATGAAGTATTTACTACTTGGGAATCTTTCAGCTCCCAGATTCAATGTTTCGAGATATTTAACGGTATCTCCCAGGTTCATGTATTCGCTGGCCATCAACTCGTAAATATCGCTCTCCTTGTAAGCACTGTTCTCAATGAAAGGCTCTTTAGCGGCTCGTTCCAGCATGCTCAATGCCCTATTATGATCCTCTGCCTGAATGGCTGTGATGATGGCGTAATACTTGATGGTTTGAAAAGTGCTATCTATCACGAATGCGTCTTTCTGACCTTCAAACATGGGTAATGATGGGATATCCCAGTAAATCTGGAAGAAATCGGTTGCTTTTTTATAGTTTCGCTGCTCGTTGTAATAAACTCCGCCATTGATGTAGAAAGGATGATTGGCACGGAGAATACCGGAAATATCTTTCCGGAATCGGTTCTTTACCTTGCCTTTGTCATCGGGAAGTTCTCCCAGTGAATCGGCCTTCAGATATGGCGCATAAGAGTCGTAAAGACCGTCGTACATGTTTTTGTCGTTCGCCGGCTTGCCGAGCATGGCATTCGTTCTTTCGTTATCGAAAGCCTTGTTGCCAATGTCACCCATTATCTTCCAAGTCTCCGCATCATTGGCTGTCTCGGCATGGGTTGATGCTTGCTTGACCAGCGTACGGGCCTCATTTAAATCATCACGCCCCAATGCTCTTTTGGCATCTTTTATTGCCGATTTCTGAGCAAGGATGCTCCCTGCAGAAAATACGGCAATCATAGTAAGGAATAAGATTTTTCTCATTTTACTTATTGTTTTAATGTGATTGAATTGATATTATTTCAAATTTACTTGTTATTGACTTTGACTGATAGATTACAAAAAGTTTAAAATGGAAATTTATTCCTCGCTGTCGGATTCATCATGTTTGTCACCGGCATCTTCAGATTCAGATGGAATCTCCTCATCCAACTCCTCCCTGTTAACTTTGCAAACTGAAGCGATCTCATCGTTTCTTTTTCCCAAATTGATGAGTCGTACCCCCTGTGTAGCCCGTCCCATGATGCGAATATCGGAAATATTCAGACGTATGGTAATACCTGATTTGTTAATTATCATTAAATCATTGTCATCCGATACACTTTTGATAGCCACAAGCTTACCTGTCTTATCTGTAACATTCAGTGTTTTAACACCTTTACCTCCTCTCCGGGTAACGCGATAGACTGCTTCCCCATCCTCATCATCGAGCCGGGTCCTTTTACCGTAACCTTGTTCCGACACCACCATGATTGTATTTTCAGAACGCGGTTCCATACAAATCATACCAATCACGCAATCCTCGCCGTCTTCGTCAAGTGTCATCCCTCTCACACCGGTTGCAGTACGTCCCATCGGTCGCACATCTTCTTCATGAAAGCGGATGGCACGTCCGTTTCGGTTTGCCATGATTACATGTTGATTCCCATCAGTCAATCGTACCGATATCACCTGATCCTCTTCCCGGATGGTAATGGCATTCACCCCATTTTGTCTGGGTCTTGAGTACGCCTCGAGCTGGGTTTTTTTCACGACACCTTCTTTGGTACAGAAGAGCAGGTAGTGCGAATTGATGTATTCCTGATCTGTAAGTGTATCTACCCGCACAAAGGCCGTAACGCTGTCGTCCGGATCAATATTCAGCAGGTTTTGGATAGCCCTGCCCTTGGAGTTTTTGGTTCCTTCCGGGATTTCGAAAACACGCAGCCAGTAACATTTACCTTTTTGGGTAAAGAAAAGCATGTAGTTGTGTGTGGTGGCCGGGTAAATGTATTCCACAAAATCTTCTTCCCTGGTATCACTCCCTTTAGCCCCTACTCCCCCCCGGTTCTGGGTATGAAAGTCTGCCAGCGGAGTCCGCTTAATATAGCCCAGATGTGAAATGGTGATCACCATCTCGTCGTCGGCATAAAAATCTTCCGGGTTCATCTCCTCGGAAGAGAAAATGATCTCGGAGCGACGGGCGTCGCCATACTTGTCGCGAATTTCAATCAGCTCATCCTTGATCACCTGCATGCGCAATCCCTCATCGTTCAAAATCGCATTCAAACGGGCTATCAGCTTCTGTATTTCGTCGTATTCGGCATGGAGTTTATCCTGCTCCAGTCCCGTCAGTTGTCTCAACCGCATCTCCACAATCGCACGTGACTGTATGTCGCTGAGCGCAAAACGTTCCATCAGGCGTTGAATGGCCTCCTGGGGCGTGGATGAACCGCGAATGATGGCGATCACCTCATCGATGTTGTCCGATGCGATGATCAGTCCTTCGAGGATGTGAGCGCGTTCTTCTGCCTTACGCAATTCATAACGGGTACGCCGGGTCACCACATCGTGCCGGTGATCCACGAACAGCTGGATCATCCGTTTCAGGGTCAGCAGTTCGGGACGTCCCTTTACCAGCGCGATGTTATTCACGCTGAAAGAGGATTGCAATGCGGTAAGTTTATAGAGTTTGTTGAGCACGATGTTCGCGTTGCCATCGCGTTTGATATCCACCACGATGCGCATGCCATCGCGATCCGACTCATCGTTGACATTGGAAATACCTTCTATTTTTTTTTCATTTACCAGGTCTGCGATATATTTGATGAGTTCGGCCTTATTCACCAGATAGGGAATTTCGGAGATGATAATCTTGTCGTGTGTCTTTCCCGATTCAATCTCTGCTTTGCCACGCATCACAATGCGTCCCCTGCCCGTTTCAAATGCCTCTTCAACCCCTTTATAACCGTAAATATAGGCACCGGTGGGAAAATCGGGAGCTTTGATATAATGCATCAACCCTTGGGTGTCAATCTCGTTATCGTCGATATAAGCGATGATACCGTTCACACACTCTGTCAGATTGTGGGGTGCCATGTTGGTAGCCATACCGACCGCAATACCCGATGATCCATTCATCAGCAGGTTAGGAATGCGGGTGGGGAGCACAGTGGGCTCCTGCAGGGTATCGTCGAAATTCAATTGAAAATCGACCGTCTCCTTGTCTATGTCCCGCAACATCTCTTCAGCGAGCCTGTTCAGCCTTGCCTCGGTATAACGCATGGCTGCGGGACTATCTCCATCCACACTCCCCATGTTTCCCTGGCCGTCGACCAGCGTGTAGCGCATGCTCCACTCCTGCGCCAGTCGCACCATCGCGCCATATACGGAGGAGTCGCCGTGTGGATGATACTTACCCAATACTTCGCCGACGATTCTGGCCGATTTCTTGTGGGGTTTGTCGGGTGTGTTACCCAACTCCGACATACCAAATAAAATGCGGCGGTGCACCGGTTTAAAACCATCACGCACATCGGGCAGGGCGCGGGAAACGATCACAGACATCGAATAATCGATGTACGATGATTTCATTTCATCTTCGATATTAATCTTGATGATTCTGTCTTCCTGATCAATCATATTAAAATGTGATTATTCTCTTCAATAATTTTATATATGTAGCTCATTATCAGGTAAATAATTATTTTCAAATTTTCACCTTTTCACTACACTAAGATACTGCTTTTCTTTGAATTTAACAAAAAAACAGAGAGACAATTGCTCTCTGTTTTAATCTTTTTTATGTGGTTGATTGTCCGTGACAATTTTTGTATTTTTTCCCGCTCCCACAAGGACAGGGATCGTTGCGTCCCACCTTTTTTTCCACGCGGATCGGTTCCAGTTTCTGTGGTTGTCGCGGCGGTTGTGCTCCGTTGTTCTCTCCCCTTCCCGGCGAGAGACCTTCGGTATCATCTTTTTGAGTACGGTAACGACTGTAATCTGTCTTTTGCTCCGGCGCAGCCTGACGCACGCCTGCAGGATCCTGTACCGGTATCTGGCCTCTCATGAGAATAGAAACAGCTTTTGAATTCACATCATTGATCATTTCCCGGAAAAGATTGAACGACTCCAGCTTGTAGATGAGCAACGGATCTTTCTGCTCATAGCTGGCATTCTGTACGGATTGCCGCAATTCATCCATTTCACGCAGGTGCTCTTTCCAGTCCTCGTCAATGGTGTGCAGCAGGATCGATTTTTCAAAAGCTTTCACCAACGCCCTGGAATTTGTCTCATAGGCTTCCTTCAGGTTGCAGGCAATGTTATAAACTCTTTTCCCGTCGGTAATGGGAATGAGAATATTTTCATACATGGCTCCCTGGTTTTCATAAACCTGCTTAATGACCGGTTGGGCAATTTCCGCCAATCGTTCCGTCTTTCGTTTAAATGTTTCAAACGCTTTTTCCGTGACAGCTTCCACTTGTTCCTGCTGTTTGAGCCCTTTCATATCCGTCTCTTTGAAAGGAACTTCAAGCGCCATCACACGCAGCAGATCAAGTTTCATGTTCCCGTAATCATCTTCATTCAATTCCACAATGTTGCGGGCAGTTTCCGTGATCATACCGGCTACATCATTGTCTATTCGTTCCCCCATCAGCGCGTGGCGACGTCGTTTATAGATCACTTCCCGCTGTGAGTTCATCACGTCATCATACTCCAGCAACCTTTTTCGAATACCGAAGTTGTTTTCTTCCACCTTTTTCTGTGCACGTTCCACTGACTTGCTCAACATACTGTGCTCCAAAACATCACCCTCCTTGAATCCCATCCGATCCATCAACCCGGCAATGCGTTCGGTGGCAAAGAGACGCATCAGGTCGTCCTCCAGTGAGACAAAAAAGACCGATGAGCCCGGATCGCCCTGGCGTCCTGCACGTCCGCGTAGCTGCCTGTCCACACGACGCGACTCGTGCCGTTCCGTGCCAATAATGGCCAAACCGCCAGCGGACTTTACTTCGGGCGATAGCTTGATGTCGGTACCGCGACCTGCCATGTTGGTGGCAATGGTCACCACGCCGCTTTGCCCCGCGTTGGCCACAATTTCTGCTTCACGCTGGTGAAGCTTGGCATTCAGCACATTGTGCTTTATTTTTCGCAGTGCAAGCATGCGGCTCAGCAACTCGGATATTTCCACGGATGTGGTGCCCACCAGCACCGGGCGACCGGCATGGATGAGTTTTTCTATCTCTTCGATGACTGCGGTATATTTCTCACGCTTCGTTTTATAAATACGGTCGTTCTGGTCGTCGCGGACAATCGGCTTGTTGGTCGGTATCACCACCACATCCAGCTTGTAGATATCCCAGAATTCACCCGCTTCGGTTTCGGCAGTACCGGTCATACCGGCCAGCTTGTCGTACATTCGGAAAAAGTTCTGCAGGGTAATGGTGGCAAATGTCTGCGTGGCAGCCTCCACCTTTACCCGCTCTTTTGCTTCGATGGCTTGATGCAGGCCGTCGGAGTAACGGCGACCTTCCATCACACGGCCGGTTTGTTCGTCTACGATCTTCACCTTGTTGTCGATCACCACATACTCGTCGTCCTTGTCAAAAAGAGTATATGCTTTCAACAGCTGGTTGACAGTATGCACCCGCTCCGACTTGATGGCGTAATTCTGCAGCAGTTCATCTTTTTTTACTGCTTTCTCTTCATCGGTGCCGGTCGAATGTTCCAGTTCCGACAACTGGGAAGCGATATCGGGCAGAATAAAGAACTGGGGGTCGTCCGATTTACCGGTTAGCATATCGATTCCCTTATCGGTCAGTTCGATGCTATGCTGTTTTTCGTCGATCACAAAATAGAGCGGATCGGTAGCTATGTGCATATTGCGCATCTGCTCCTGCATGTAAAACGCTTCGGTCTTAAGCATGGCGGCCCTTACACCCTGCTCACTGAGAAACTTGATCAGTGGCTGATATTTAGGCATCCCTTTGTAAGAGCGGAAAAGCAGCAGGGCTCCTTCTTCCTGTTCTTTCGGATCGGAGGAAGCCATCTTGGATTTTGCTTCAGCCAGCAGGCGCGTCGTAAAGTCACGCTGGGCCTTCACGATTACCTCCACGCGGGGACGGAAGAGATCAAAAAGCTGGTCGTCACCCTTGGGTACCGGCCCGGAGATAATCAACGGGGTACGTGCATCGTCAATCAGCACGGAATCCACCTCATCCACGATGGCATAATTGTGTTTTCGCTGCACCAGATCTTTGGGTGAGACAGCCATGTTGTCGCGCAGGTAATCGAAACCAAACTCGTTGTTGGTACCAAAGGTGATATCCGCTTCGTAAGCTTTGCGACGGGCATCGGAGTTGGGTTCATGCTTGTCGATGCAATCAACCGAGAGACCGTGAAACATATACATCGGTCCCATCCACTCAGAGTCACGCTTCGACAGGTAATCGTTCACCGTCACCACATGTACACCCTGGTGTGTGAGGGCGTTCAGGAAAACCGGTAGCGTGGCAACAAGCGTCTTTCCTTCACCCGTGGCCATTTCGGCTATCTTTCCCTGATGCAGCACCACGCCGCCGAAGAGTTGTACGTCGTAGTGGATCATATCCCAGGTGATCTCGTTGCCGCCTGCCACCCAATGGTTCAGGTACACAGCTTTCTCTCCTTCGATGCGGACAAAATCGTGCGAGGCGGCCAGGTCGCGGTCGAAATCGGTTGCGGTGACCACGATCTCCTTGTTTTGAGTAAAGCGGCGTGCCGTTTCTTTCATGATGGAGAAAGCATCCGGCAGTATTTCATTCAGTGCCTTCTCATACTTTTCGGTGATATCTTTCTCCAGCTTGTCGATCTGATTCCAGACGGCTTCACGCTCATCCAGGTCGATCTCTTCCATGCCGGCTTTCAGCTTCTCAATTTCCGCCCTTTCCGTTGTTACCTGCTCCCGGATATAATTCTCCAGTTCTTTGGTCCTTTCTCGAAGACCGTCGTTTGAGAGCTGCTCAATGGTAGCGTAAGCTTCCCTGACCCGCTTTACAACCGGATTTATTTCGTTCAGGTCACGTTGAGCCTTGTTACCGAATATTTTTGAAATGATGTCGTTAAATCCCATATTCTGTTGTGTATGTTGTCTTTTTTTATTGCGGAAAGCATCCATTGCATCCGCTGTTGAATGATCTCAGTTTTGATTTTTCACTGTTAAAACAGTTCCTTCAGAATTTCTCCGCGGGCAGCATTGGGAGCCCTGATGCGCAGACGGTAAGCTACGCTGGGAGCTATCTCTGTGGCATCGATGGTTCGTTCAATCTTTTCGGGTTTGATGTCGCTGCCGAAGAAGATCACCGGAGAGACAACGGCATTGTGGCGTATCCGGGGTGTATCAGACGATTGCGGCTTGATCACCCGCCAGCCCGGCTGTAATTCCAGGAACAGGTCACCCGATATACCTTTATAATAGCCATTCCGGTAAAACTGTACATTTTCGTTGTATGCACCGTGCAGCATCTGATGCGAGGTGATCACATCCTGTATACCAGCGGACTGTACGAGGAACTCTGCGGCTTTTTGTTGAAATTCTGCCAGATCAATTTTCTTGTCTTCGAGCAGCTTCCTGTCAAAAAAGATTTGTTGATCGTAATATTTTTTGATCCATTGCTCCCTGCCATAGAGTGCCATCAGGTACATGTTGAGTAGTGCCTGGCTTCGCTCGGGATAAAAGTCGCCGCCCGCTGTGACCATGCCATCGGGAAGAAGTTCCTGTTCGACAAAGTAGCCGGTGGAAACCACAAAGATCAACGCATTCCTGATTCCTACTGTCGCCTCAATGGCATCCAGCAATCTACCCAGTTCCTGATCGAGACGATGATAGGTATCCTGGATCTCCACGGAGTAGTTCTGATCAAGTGCTTTCTCAAAGTTTCCCGCATAGAAAGTGAGTGCAAGGTAGTCGGGATTCATCCTTTTTCCAAGTGTGCCTGACTCCAGCATCCTGATGGCCATATCGTTCACCTCCTTGTTTACGTAGGGAGACTGCTTGAACAAACGAATATTGTCTTTCTTGTTCTGTCCCAGGAAGTGCTGAAAGCTATACCGGTTTGTGGTATATGGAAAAGCATTGTATCTTGATATGTCAACGGCCGGACGCCAGGTGATGCTGGCTATGGCATTCGAAAGTGACTGTGCACTGCGGTTATACTGATCCACAATCAGCTGTTTGTTGCGGTAGAAGGTAGTGGTGGCCCATTTACCGGTCATATCCTCAATCCAGTAGGCACCACCGGCGGCATGCCCTCCGGAGGCAAGAGCCTGTGAAGCGTCGGGTGCAAAAGCATAAATATCCGATTGTCCCCCGGATGCAATCTTCAGTTCATCGGCAATGGTGGAAACCCTGATCGGGAGGGGAGATCTCTTGTCGGCCGTGAAATTGCCCAGGTAATTGTCATCAAAAAAGGAAGATTCTTCCCTGTTCAGGTTTACCATGTACCTGTTTTCGGCCGTGATACCATGGTAGGACGGATTAGCACCGGTAAAAATGGTGGTGATGGCGGAGGCTTTGTCCGGTTTGGGGAAATCATAGGATACGTTACTGTACACCAATCCACTGGATAGCAGACGATTGAAACCTTTCTGTCCGAAAGTTTGTTTGAACATCTCCAGATAATCACCCCGAAACTGGTCGATGGTGATTGCCACGACCAACTTGGGTACCTCCGGTGTGGCATGTTGTGCAGTAAGCGTGGCGACCGAAAAGAGAGCCACCAAAGAAGATAATATCCTGATCATTATAATAAATACCTGTCGTTTACCGATTCATTGACCCCATCCCGCCTTGAGATACCTGCTCGATCTGAATCGCTTGTCTTTACGTCTTTTTTTTCTCCATACAACCAGATTTGTACCCGATCTAAGCCAGAAAATCATTGAGAACGGGATCGTAGCTGCCGGCATTGTTTGTGGTATCAACCACCACAATAACAGAAAAAGCGTTAAGAGTGCAAAGTTAATGAAATGGTAGAAATAAACGATGTTCTTTGCCGAATTTGCCCAAAATAATAAGGCAGCAATCAATGAGAAAAGGTTTAGCCAGACAAAATTCCAGTTGGGTATCATGGCGGGATGTTCGGAAAAGAACATCAGAAAAAAGAGAACAATGCCTCCCAATCCGGCTACCCCAAAAAGGATTGTATCATACAACAGGATAAACTTCGTTGTGTTGAGTTTGATTAGCTGAAAAAGGCTGATCAAAAAAGTCAACACCAACAGGATGATGGCAGTGATAAAGGGTGTGAACGGCGTTGCCGCTTTCGGGTGGTTTCTTTCAACATCGCGTTCCAACACAACATGTCGGTTCTTCACCAGCGAGTAACGCAATGTATCATTTTCCTGAATGATGGCACCATCGAATGAATCCATCAGATAACGGGGAATAAACATCTTCTCCAGCACGTCGATCGTCCGGTCCGCTTCGCTGCCGATGACCAGGTCGATACCAAACAGCAACCACGGGTAATCTTTCACACATTCATGTACCAGGTCTCGGTATGTTTGTTCGCCCAAAGTGGGCGTGTAAAGGATTTTGTTCTTATTCTGATTCTCGACCATGTCACGGGGACGGGTGGCGCAGTTATCGTAAAAAAAATTGTACCGGTATTCCCGGTTCTCCGGCAATGCATTGAGGGTGAGTGACTCGTAAAGCTGTTGTTTTTTTTCGGGAGAGAGGTTTAATTCCTGCATAATTACCTCTTGCCCCTTATAACCATATTCAGATAGAAAATCCTCAAAAGAGGTCACTCCCAGGATATAATCAGTCTCTCCCTTAACAAAGTGGTAGATGAAGTTGGGTTGTGAAGAATCGAAGAAACCATAGTTGAAGACAGCATTCACACCTGTTGAATCGTCCTGCACAAGAATGGCGGTATGGCCGAACAGTGCATATACGGCTCCGTGCCAGGGAGAGGCGGTAAGCAGACTTATTTTGGCGTTATCGTTCAATTGCACCTGGGCAGGTGCCTGAGGAACAAAAAGTAAAAGCAGCAGAAGCAGCGCTGCCGGAATTAGTCGTTTCATTGGGTCTCATTTATCAATTGCGAAAGAACCATCGAGTGACAAAAATAGACAAAATTCCGCGAACTTCATGCGTATACAACAGAAAAACGGCGATCTGCCATGACCGCCGTTCACACAACACCCTTTTTGGGGAGTTATTTTTTCTTATTTCTATTACCGTAGCGGTTCATAAACTTGTCGACACGTCCGGCTGTATCCACCAGTTTTTGTTTTCCGGTGTAGAAAGGATGGGATGCACTCGTGATTTCAAGCTTCACCAACGGGTAAGTAACACCGTCGATTTCAATTGTATCCTTGGCATTGATTGTAGAACGTGAGATAAAAATCTCTTCGTTCGACATATCTTTGAAAACAACCGGGCGGTAATTGTTGGGATGAATTTCTTTCTTCATATCTTTTATTTTTTTTCGTCTCAATTTTCGGTTGGCAAAGATAGTACAATCCTTCATAATAAAAAAATAAATGGGTTTCTTTTTTATTTTGTCGGGATTATTTGTTAATTTGCGTTTCAATTTGCATCAATGAGTTCAACATGAGGGTAGAAATTATTTCCATCGGAGACGAATTACTCATCGGACAGGTTGTGAACAGCAATGCTACATGGATGGGGCGTGAACTGACACAACAAGGCTTCAACATCACGGCGGTCACCTCCGTGGGAGATCAGGGTGACGACATCATCCGGTCAATCGATCACGCCTTCGAGCGGGCCGACATCATCCTGCTTACCGGCGGTGTGGGACCGACGACCGATGATATCACCAAACATACGCTATGCCGGTATTTTCATACCGCCCTGGAGTTTAATGATGACGTGTTGCAGCAAATAGAATCTCTTTTTTTAAGCAGAAACATCCAGCTAAATCAACTCACCCGCAAACAGGCGTATGTGCCGGTAGGCGCCACAGTGATACAGAATAAGGTAGGCACAGCGCCCATACTCTGGTTCAGAAAAGAGGAAAAGGTGTTGATATCCATGCCGGGGGTTCCTTTTGAAATGAGAACAACCATGCGGGATGATATCATCCCTCGTTTACAGACAGAATTTCAGGCGGAGCGGTATCTGCAACGCACCTACCTTGTCGCAGGCATCACCGAGTCGGCCCTGGCTACCCGTCTTGCCGGATTTGAGACCCTGCTTCCTGCAGGGTTCACGCTGGCCTATCTCCCCTCTTTTGGTTTTATCCGGTTGCGATTATCGGTATGGGGTGAAATGCGTAAACCGGAAATGAAACAACAGGGACGCAAGCTGAAGCTACTCCTGGGCAAAGAGTTTGTCGCCCGAAGCGAGAAAAAGATCGAAGCACTCCTCGGGGAAAAGCTGCGCAAGCAACAGCTCACTGTCTCCACAGCCGAAAGCTGTACCGGCGGCTACATTGCACATCTGATTACCGCTGTGCCGGGAGCTTCGGACTACTTTGAAGGCAGCATCGTGTCATACGACAACCGCATCAAGGAAGAGCTGTTGGATGTGGATAAACAAACAATCGAAAGAGATGGGGTTGTAAGCCGGGAAGTGGTGGAGCAGATGGCGCGGAATGTCGCCCATAAGCTGAAGACGGAATGCAGCATTGCTGTCTCCGGCATCATGGGCCCCGAGGGAGGAACCCGGGAGAAACCGGTAGGAACAGTCTGGATATGCACGAAACAGGCAGATGAATTAATCGCCGTGGAATACCATGTTGGCAGTAGCCGCGAAGAAAACATAGAACGTACGGCCAACCTGGCCATCATTCAGTTGATAAAGATGCTGACACGCAAACTGGTAAAAGAAATAAGCCGCTAACTGATCAGTTCGAAACCACAATAAGCTGCCACCGCCCGTGGAATACGGATGCCTTCCGGTGACTGGTTATTTTCCAGCAGTGCCGCCATGATGCGGGGCAAAGCAAGGGCACTGCCATTGAGCGTATGACAGAGTTGCGTCTTGCGTTCTGCATCCCTGTAGCGGCATTTCAGCCGGTTTGCCTGGTAGCTCTCGAAGTTGGAGACGGAGCTCACCTCCAGCCAGCGTTTCTGTGCAGCGGAATAGACTTCGAAATCGAATGTCAGCGCCGAGGTGAAACTCATGTCGCCACCGCAAAGACGAAGAATGCGCCAAGGCAACTCCAGTTTGTCCACCAGTGTTTGTACATAACGGACCATCTCATCCAGCCGTTCATAAGAATACTCGGGCTTCTCGATGCAGACGATCTCCACCTTGTCGAACTGATGCAACCTGTTTAACCCCCGTACATCTTTCCCGTAAGAACCCGCTTCACGACGGAAACAGGCGGAATAAGCCGTATTCTTCAGCGGCAACTCTTTTTCATCGATGATCACATCGCGGTACATGTTCGTAACGGGCACCTCGGCTGTAGGTATCAGGTAGAGGTCGTCCAACGTTGCATGGTACATCTGTCCCTCTTTGTCGGGTAGCTGGCCTGTACCAAACCCGGAGTCGCTGTTCACCACATAAGGCGGCTGTACCTCCAGAAACCCGGCATCACGGGCACTATCGAGAAAGAAGTTGATCAGTGCCCGTTGCAGACGGGCTCCTTTACCTTTATAGATGGGGAATCCTGCTCCGGTGATCTTCACTCCCAGCTCAAAGTCGATCAGGTCATATTTCTTAGCCAGTTCCCAGTGTGGCAGTGCATCGTCGGCCAGTACCGGCATCACTCCGCCCGTTTTTTCCACAAGATTGTCATCCGCTCCTTTTCCCTCGGGTACCGACTCGTGCGGGAGGTTGGGGACAGTAACCAGCAACTCTTCAATTTTGGTTGTCGCAGCTTTTAAAGTCTCCTCCAGCTGTCTGGCGGATTCTTTCAGTGCAACCACCTTCTCGCGGGCCGTTGCAGCCTCCTCCTTCTTGTTCTCTTTCATGAGGGATCCGATGGAACGTGACAAGGCATTGATCTCTCCCAACATGGTGTCGAGTGATGTCTGTGTACTGCGTCTTATTTCATCGGAGGCAATTATCTGTGAGACTGTCTCTTTCGCATCGAAATGTTTTTTCGACAGGCGTTGAACTACTTCTTCGGGATTATCGTTGATTACTTTCAGTGTGAGCATAGAAAAATTCACGAAACGTTTTTGACTCTTTTCAGTGCGCAAAGATATAAAAAATATCAACGCAACTAAATAGGCGGCTGTCGATATTTTGTCAGCCACATCGTTGCGTAGATTCACGTAAACATCCCGAGAAGTCTAATTAAAATAGTTGAAAGTGGAGCGTTTCGCGCAGTTCCCTCTCTTTTTGTTTTTTCTGGCGATAATAACGGGACACATAATAAGCAAACCCGGCAAAAACGCCCACCATCACAATGTCTTTGATTGTACTATTCTTCATGATCACTACGTTGTTTATTTTCTATAACAAAAAAAATGTAATTAGGTTTTACAGGTAAGATGCAAAACCAAGAAAAAAGTTGCACCGAAAGCGGAAAAAGTTTCTTTCTGGAACCATTTTACGCGTTTTCGGACAATGCAATGTAAAATATGGTGGCAGTACGCTCCGTGACCCTGAACCGATCATCGGGCCGTTCTCCCACAATCCAGACAATCTCCTCGCCCGAGAGCAGCACCCAGGCATCTTCTTTCTCTTTCAGATTAAATTTGCGGTCAGTGAAGTAATCACTTAACTTCTTCCTGCCTTTCATGCCAAAAGGTATGAACCAGTCGCCCTGTCGCCACTTACGGAGAATGAGCGGAAACTTCAGCCGGTCATAATCGGCATAGAGGAAGCGCTTGTCGCGTTGAATGTCTACCGGCAAAGACAAGGTGCGAAAGGTGAGATGCAGCGGGTTGAAGATCTCTTCGGTCCGTGTTTCAATCAGGAAAGTCTGATCCGTTGCAGCAACATCAGATAGCCTGTCGATGAGGAAGTAATCACGGTCTTTGATTACCCGGTATGGCTCTGCATAAAAGATCCTTCCCGGTTCGGCATCCATGCTTCTGCAGATATCCCGTATAGGGGATGGGCCGAAACCCATCGGCGCAAGCAGCTCAAACAGGACCGACAGGGGGGAGGGTGTCTTGCGCAGTGCCTGAATATTGATTCGATTGTCTTTAAAAACACGCTCTATCGATTCTCTTACAGAGGCGCTGTATACCTTTTCCGCTTCTGCCAACTGCTGTGTGGTACGATAAATAGTTTCCTTCACCGACGGATTCAGTTCCTCCAGGAGGGGTATGACATGCAGTCGAAGCGCGTTTCTGAGATATAAATCATCATTGTTGGTGCTGTCAGTCATGTACGGGATGTCGCGCTCTGCCATGTATCGGGCAATCTCTTCGCGCGAAACACACAGCAATGGTCGCACCACCCGGTTATTTTTGGGAGAGATACCGGTAAGCCCTTTGATGCCGGTGCCTCGAATAAGATTTAGCAGTACCGTCTCCACCGAGTCATTCCTGTGATGTGCCACGGCGATGGCCGCTGCACGGTGTTGCACCCGTATCATCTCAAACCAGCGGTAACGCAGCTCACGGGCAGCCATTTCGATGGATATCTTTTTATCGGATGCATACTGCCGGGTATCAAAATCGACCGAGACAAAAGGGACATCCACACTTTTACACCATCGTTCCACAAACTCCTCATCCCGGTGCGATTCCTCTCCCCGAAGATGAAAGTTACAATGGGCAGCCACACACCGGTAACCCAGCAAGATGAGTATGTCGAGCAACGCCATGGAGTCCATTCCCCCGCTCAGGCCGACGATGACTGTGGCCTCCGTGGAGAGCAGACTCTCTTTCTCTATGAATGAACGAATCGTGTCAATCATCTTTTTAGGCAATCAGCAATGTGAAAACAAAAGTACGAAATTAATTCTTTACCCGAAAACAGGGCCAAATTGCCATAAAAAGTGTATTTTTGTGCTTAATATTAATGGTTAAGTGATTTAGCATAATGATAGAAAAGATTAAGGCTCTCCTTTCCGAAATAGAGCATTTGACAGTATCTACGGGCGATGAACTGGAGGCAGCACGCATCAAATACCTGAGTAAAAAGGGTATTATCTCCACGCTAATGGACGATTTCCGTACTGTACCGGCTGAGCAGAAAAGGGAGATGGGCATGCGTGTGAACGAACTAAAGCAAAAGGCCACAGAGAAAATTCAAATGCTGAAAGAACAATTCGATCATAGTCATTCAGCCATCGCAGAAACCGACCTGTCCCGTACTGCCTATCCCGTTTCATTGGGTACACGACATCCGATATCGATCGTCAAAGAAGAGATCGCCGATATCTTTAAGCGGCTCGGTTTCTCCATTGCGGAAGGTCCGGAAGTGGAGGACGACTGGCATGTATTCTCTTCACTGAACTTTGCAGAGGATCATCCCGCCCGCGACATGCAGGATACCTTCTTCATACAGCACGATCCCCAGATCGTGTTGCGCACACATACCTCGTCGGTGCAGACACGCGTGATGGAAAATACGGAACCGCCCATTCGCATCATCTGCCCGGGCCGTGTATACAGGAACGAGGCAATTTCCTACCGGGCTCACTGCTTTTTTCACCAGGTGGAAGCTTTATATATCGATAAGGATGTATCATTTGCCGACCTGAAGCAGGCACTGCTTTTCTTTGCCAAGGAGATGTTCGGCGAACATACCCGCATCAGGCTGCGTCCCTCCTATTTCCCGTTTACCGAACCAAGTGCTGAGATGGATATCTCCTGCAACATCTGCGGAGGAAAGGGATGCCCCTTCTGTAAACATACCGGGTGGGTAGAAATCCTGGGATGCGGCATGGTGGACCCCAACGTGCTGGAAAACTGCGGTATCGACAGCAAAATTTATTCCGGTTATGCATTGGGAATGGGTATTGAGCGTATTACCAACCTCAAGTATCAGGTGAAAGATCTGCGGATGTTCTCGGAGAACGACGTACGTTTTCTGTCTCAGTTCCAATCGGCCTACTGATATTTGCACGTCGTGCGTTAGTTGCTTCGCGTGATTCGGCTTCGCCGTTAGTGGCTCACTGCGTTCACGTTATTCGCGCTTCGCGCGTTACTACTGAATTACAACCGAATAACTATTAAACAACAATGGATATCAGATATTTTCTTCTTTCGGCTTTCATTTTGGCATCCACAGGCATACAGGCGCAAAAGACAACACGTGTGAATGCCATCAAGGCCAACGATTACGGTGTGATTTACACACTACCAAAGACATCGTTTGAAATCACATTGCTGATAAAAAAAAGCAGTTACCGGCGTGGTGATTTCTATCCTTATGCGCAACGTTACCTGGGGATTGATAATCCGGTAACCGAAGACAGGGTTATCCACACGCTCGAGGATATATCCGTCAGAAACAAGGGCATACCCGATAAGAACAATTCGTTTATGGTACAATTTCAGTCCAAAAGCTTCGAGCCTTATGTTTACCTGCGTGAGGACGGACTGATCGTCGCAATCAATGGTGAACTGGAGAACGAAACCGAGGAAGAAAAATCGCTGCCTCCAGGAGAGAACCCCACGGTGAACCCACGGCGGTTTCTATCTCAGGAGACACTCATGGCGGGGTCTGTAGCCAAGCAGGCCGAACTGGTGGCACGACAGATATTCGACCTGCGCCGCAGCCGTACCGATATCCTCACGGGCGAAGCTGAGAGCATGCCACCCGACGGAAATGCTTATAAAGTGGTGATGGACGAAATAAATTTGCAGGAAAAGGCACTGACGGAACTTTTTGCCGGCAACCTGCAGACAGAATACTTTGTCCGCACCTATACCATTGTCCCCGATGCGGGGGATATCGACAAAATGGTGGTAGCCCGCTTCTCCACGAAGCTGGGCCCTGTGGATGCCGATGATCTTGCCGGGGAACCCATTCTACTTACGTTGCAAAACAGGACTCCCGAAATCAAACCTCAATTACCGGAGCGTGATCTGAAGCGGCTGGAGACGAAACTCACCGAAGGAGTTGTATACAACATCCCGGGAAAAGCGTTGCTGACCATCGAATTCAGAAACAAAACCATCACAGAAATGGAAGCCGATGTCGTTCAGTATGGCTCACAGGATGTGCTGACAAAAAAAATGTTCGACAACATGAAGAAACCTATTCAGGTTTTCTTCTACCCCGAGTTGGGCGCCATAAAACAAATTATTCAGTAATGAAGAGAAACATTTTATCAACCGCTTTACTGGCACTCTTTACAGCCGGTTTGATTTCTTCGTGCAACAATATGGGAGGCAGAGAGAAAAAAGGGGAGATTGTGTATGACAGCATTATCGTAAAACAACAGATACCACTGCTTCACGAGAATGATACAACGTTGCCCTTTGCCGATGTGAGTGTCTCTTTTACCTATCCCGTAAAATTTCGTGACGAGGTGAGCCTGGCAAGATTGCAGACAATTTTTAAAGGTACCTTTTTCGGCAGCATGGAATTTGATGACCTGACGCCAGAGGTGGCCATGGATGAATATATCGGCAGATACAGCGAGCGTTACAAATCATTGTCGAATATGTACTATGAAGATAAAGCACGTCTGGAAGGCACTGTACCAGCCTGGTACTGGTATTATATGAATACCCGCAACAAGGTTGTGTTTCAGGATGATTCCCTGCTCAGCTACGCTGTTGAATACAGCGATTACGAGGGTGGAGCGCACGGATCGTATCGCATTACATACACCAACATCGACCTGAACAGGCTGGTGACCCTGACGGAGGAGGATCTCTTCATACCGGACTACTACAGACCGCTCACGGAAAAGATTGTAGAGGCACTCATGCGGAGTTATGGGGTCAGTGAGCCCGATTCACTCCTGACAAAAGGATTTTTCACCATCGAAGATATTGTTCCCAACAACAATTTCTGGATAAATCGGGAGGGTATTCACTACACCTACAATCAGTATGAGATTGCCCCATATGCCATGGGTGCGATTGATGTAGCGATACCCTATACCGAATTGGAAGATATTCTTCTTTACATGCCGGTAGCACGTTTAAACTCAAGATAAAGCGTAATTGCCACCTCCTTGCCGACGCCCAGGCCATCGGGATCATAAGCTACATGATAATCGAGCCGATTGATCTTGTTTTTGGCAATAAATCCGGCGGTCTCCGTTCCGTCCTGTCCTTTTACCGTTCCACCGTACACGACGTCGAAAATGACATCTTTTGTCACATCCTTGATCTGAAGTTTTCCGTGAAGTTTATAGTTTTTGTCATCCACCTTCTCAATGCGCGAACTCTCGAAAGTCATGGCAGGATACTTTTCCACATCAAAGAAATCAGCACTCCTGAGGTGATCGTCGCGCATGGATACACTGGTGTTCACACTGGCTGTCTTCACATTGAAGAAAACGCGGGCTTCTTCCATTTTATCAGGATTGCCGATGATTCCGCCATCGAACTTCTCAAATTTGCCATTGACAAATGTGATGCCCATGTGCTTTACCTTGAAGTTTACAGAGGTGTGTGCAGGGTCTACCTTGTAAGGAGATTGTGCCATCAGCCCCAGGCCGATAAAAAAGGCGATCAGTAAGAGGGTCTTTCTTTTCATACAATTTAAATTATAATTGGTTGTTTTTGATAATTAAAATTTTCATTTACTACCTTTTAACATAGAACGGATGTCAATTGTTCATCTATGGAATTACCTTTCGCCGATAGAATAAATTGATGAAAAAGCATTATCTTTGTACAACAAAAGCAACCAGGCAATTGTTACTTCCTATGCAGGACATATGCTGCCTGTCTTTTTGAACGGGTAGATCACCCAGAATATATATAAGAAAGTTATGCAAGAACTAGATCAGGACCAAATATTAAGCGAACTCACCACACAGGATTACAAATATGGTTTTACGACTGATGTGGAGACCTACACCATTGATAAGGGATTAAATGAAGATGTCATCCGGCACATTTCAGCCAATAAAGGGGAACCTGAGTGGCTACTCGATTTCCGGCTGAAGGCTTATCGACACTGGCTGACGATGAAGCTGCCCGATTGGGCACATCTGAAAATGCCGGCAATCGATTTCCAGGATATCATCTATTATGCCGACCCCACAAAAAAGAAAAAACCGGGAAGCCTCGATGAGGTAGATCCGGAATTGCTCAAAACCTTTGAGAAGCTGGGCATACCGCTTGAAGAACAGAAACAGCTTACCGGTGTCGCTGTGGATGCTGTAATGGACAGCGTATCCATCAAAACCACCTTCAAGGAGGTACTGGCTGAAAAAGGGATTATCTTCAGCTCGTTCAGTGAGGCGGTGAAACATCATCCCGACCTGGTGAAGAAGTATCTGGCTACAGTAGTTCCCTACAAGGATAATTTCTACGCTGCGCTAAATTCAGCGGTATTCAGCGACGGATCGTTTGTTTACATCCCGAAAGGGGTGCGCTGTCCGATGGAGCTATCAACCTACTTCCGTATCAATACCGCCAACACAGGTCAGTTTGAACGAACGCTGATCGTGGCAGATGACGACTCTTACGTAAGCTACCTTGAGGGATGCACGGCACCCATGCGCGACGAGAATCAGCTGCATGCCGCCATCGTGGAGATCATAGCGCTCGATAATGCTGAAGTGAAATATTCCACGGTACAAAACTGGTACCCGGGAGATAAAAACGGAAATGGCGGGGTGTACAACTTTGTGACTAAAAGAGGTATCTGTAAAGGGGTCAACTCTAAAATCTCCTGGACACAGGTGGAAACGGGATCAGCCATTACCTGGAAGTATCCTTCCTGCATACTGGCAGGCGACAATTCGGTGGGTGAATTTTATTCGGTTGCGGTAACCAACCACTACCAGCAGGCCGATACCGGTACCAAGATGATCCATCTGGGTAAGAACACCCGCAGTCGCATCGTCTCCAAAGGTATTTCTGCAGGGAACAGCCAGAACAGCTACCGTGGCCTGGTCAAGGTGACCAAAAAGGCAGAGAACGCACGAAACCACTCACAATGCGACAGTCTGTTGCTGACAGACCATTGCGGTGCACACACTTTTCCCTATACCGACATCCAGAACCCGACTGCAGTGCTTGAACACGAAGCAACCACATCCAAGATCAGCGAAGATCAGGTTTTCTATTGCAACCAGCGTGGTCTGGGTGAAGAGGAAGCCATCGGACTGATTGTGAACGGTTATGTGAAAGAGGTAGTCAACAAGCTACCAATGGAGTTTGCAGTGGAAGCGCAAAAACTGCTGCAAATCAGCCTGGAGGGAAGTGTTGGTTGATGATTGTCTGTTTCATCACGCATCGGATGTTACCAATCGGATGTTACCAATCGGATGTTACCAATCGGATGTTACCAATCGGATGTTACCAATCGGATGTTACCAATCGGATGTTACCAATCGGATGTTACCAATCGACAGGTTGTTTCCCATGAGCTTTCAGGTAATCGTTCGTACGACTAAAATGCTTATTGCCAAAGAATCCCCGGTGAGCAGATAGCGGCGAAGGGTGTGGCGACTTTAGTACTAAATGCCTATTCGCATCTATTGACTCCCCTTTTCGTTGTGCGTAGGCACCCCATAATATAAAGACCAGATGTTCTCTTTCTGAAGCAAGATGTCGGATAGCGGCATCAGTAAACTCCTCCCATCCTTTTCCCTGGTGCGAGCCTGCACGATGAGCTTGCACCGTCAGCGTGGCATTCAGCAACAATACACCCTGCTCAGCCCACCGTTCGAGGTTGCCCGATCGGGGTGTCTTCTTTCCCATGTCCTGCGTGATCTCCTTGTAAATATTCTGCAGGGATGGCGGCAGCGACATCTCTTCCGGGACAGAGAAGCACAATCCGTGTGCCTGTCCTGGCTCATGATAGGGATCCTGCCCCACAATTACGACTTTGACATCCTGGAAAGGGCACCGGTTGAAAGCATTAAAAATAAGTTTTGCCGGCGGATAGACTGTCTTGTCTGCATACTCCTGCCGTACGTATTCTGTCAGCCTTTCGAAATAAGGTTTACCAAACTCTTCCTGCAAATGAGCCTTCCAGCTCTCTTCAATCTTTACCACCATGGTTTTATCTTATTGAGGATGCTAAAATACAAAAAATTCACCGTAAAAGAAAAATCCTTCTCTTTTGAAGAAGGATCCGAATAGCCCTGGGAGAATAGTTCAAATAAGCAGGACACCCTGTTCCTTTGCTGATTCCCGCATCTCCTGCGGCCACAGGCTGGCCTGTATTTCACCGATATGCGCTTTTCGCAGATAGTACATGCAAAGACGAGACTGGCCGATACCTCCTCCAATGGAAAGCGGTAGTTCGTTGTTCATCAAACGTTTGTGAAAATACAACGCAAGTCGTTCTTCCTTGTTCCGGGCTTTCAGCTGTCGTTCCAAAGAGGTGGCATTCACACGCACACCCATCGACGAGAGCTCTACAGCTTTTTCCAAAACCGGGTTCCAAACCAGCAAATCGCCATTTAGACCCTGGTAGCCATCGCTGTTCAATGTGCTCCAGTCGTCGTAATCCGGCGCCCTTCCATCATGTGGGAGCCCATTGGAGAGAGGGGCTCCGATGCCGATGATAAACACGGCGCCATATGCTTTGGTGATGGCATCTTCCCGTTGCTTATCATCCATTCCGGGATACTTTTGAAGCAGCTCTTCGGAGTGGATGAAAGTAATTTCACTGGGGAGCTGTGGTGTGATCGCGGGAAATAATTCAAAGACAAGGTATTCTGTACGCAACATGGCTGCGTAAATGCGGCGCACAATCTGTTTCAGGTAGCTCACGCTTCTGTTTTGCTCACCAATCACCATCTCCCAGTCCCACTGATCCACATAGAGTGAATGCAGGTTATCCAGCTCCTCGTCTGCACGAATGGCGTTCATGTCGGTATAGATGCCAAAACCTTCTTCTATTCCATAATCGGCCAGGGTAAGTCGTTTCCATTTCGCCAGCGAGTGTACGATCTCCGCCTGTTTGTCATTCATATCCTTAATAGGAAATGAAACCGCCCGCTCAACCCCGTTCAGGTCGTCATTGATGCCGGTACCACTCTCTACAAAAAGAGGGGCGGTTACCCTGCGCAGGCGCAGTTCCGAAGAGAGGTTTACCTGAAAGAAATCTTTTATATGTTTGATACCCAATTCCGTCTGCTTTAAATTTAGCAACGGCTTGTATCCGGGAGGTATTTGCAGTTGTGACATATGTTTCTATAATCTGATTTCAATAAACTGCAAAGGTATCACATTTATTCATTTTGTCAAATAAAATTGGACTAAAATTTACAATATGACAGATATTAACTCAAATCAAAAACATTTACACCAATTAAAACACTCAGAACTGGCATTTTAGCAATCAGATCAGAGATAATTGATCTGTCCCACAAGCTCATCCACGGAAGCAATGTGATGTCGCTGGAGATAAGCCTCGATGCCATCCACAATCTTTACCGTCGCGGCCGGGTCGATAAAATTATAGGTACCGACCTGTATGGCGGTGGATCCGGCCAATATGAACTCGATGGCATCCTGCCAGTTGCAGATGCCTCCCATACCGATGATGGGGATCCTTACGGCATGATATACCTGCCAGACCATGCGCACGGCAATGGGTTTGATGCAGGGACCCGACAATCCGCCGGTGATGGTGGAGAGCTTGGGACTTCTACTTTCCACATCGATGGCCATACCCAGGAAAGTGTTGACCAGCGACACGGCATCGGCTCCCTCATCTTCCACGGCACGGGCTATTTCGGTAATGTCGGTCACGTTTGGCGACAGCTTGACGATCAATGTTTTGGGAAATACCTTGCGCACCTCCCGCGTGACTTCGGCTGCCGACTGACAGGAAGTACCAAATGCCATGCCACCTTCCTTCACATTGGGGCAGGAAATATTCAATTCAATGGCCGGCATTTTGTCCAGATTGGCCAATTTTTCCGCACAGGCCACATAATCTTCGATTGTGGAGCCGGACACATTCACAATCATATGCGTGTCGTAATCCTTTATTTGCGGGTAGAGGTGATCCACAAAGTAATCGACCCCCTTGTTCTGCAGCCCCACCGAATTGAGCATTCCTGAGGGTGTTTCAGCCATTCTGGGATAATCATTCCCTTGTCGTGGCTCCAGGGTTGTTCCTTTTACAAAAATACCCCCCAGGCGCCCCAAATCCATAAAATCGCTATATTCCGTCCCGTAACCAAATGTACCGGATGCGGTCATCACCGGGTTTTTCAACTCCAAATCTCCGATACGTACTTTTAATCCAGCCATGTGAGTTCATTGATGTTAAATACAGGCCCTTCGGTACAGGCACAAACATTTCCCCTGATGGTTTTCTCTATACAGCAAAGACAGGCTCCGAAGCCACAGGCCATCAGGTTTTCCAGCGATGCTTCACAGGAAATCCCGTTTTGTTTCGCGTAGCGCGCCACCGCCACCATCATTGGTTTCGGCCCGCAGGTAAATATAAAATCATATCTCTTTTTTTGAAGAATCGTGTGTTGGGTGACAAATCCCTTTTCTCCCAGCGATCCATCTTCTGTGGTGCAATAGAGCGTTCCCAGATGTTCGAAATCGTCTCTCTGCAAAATATCTTTTTCTGAACGTCCCCCCAGTAAGAACTCAGGTTCCAGTCCTTTTTCGCGCATCTTCTTTCCCAGGAATAGCAGCGGTGCGGTACCTACGCCACCACCAATCAGAAGAAAGTTTCCCTTTTGATCGGGAAGTGAGAAAGAACTTCCCAGCGGAAACAGCAGGTTCATGGTTTCTCCGGCGGATAAATCAGATATTTTAGCAGTACCTTCTCCCACACGCTGGATCAAAAGCCAGATTTCATTTTGCTGATGATCTATATAATTAATGGAAATGGGTCTGCGAAGAAAGACCTGCGGGGAATTGTCGACCCGAATCTGAACAAACTGTCCCGGATACATTTCCGGGAGGGGTTCATTGCCGGCGGGGGTGACCTTTAACAAATAATTCCGATCGTTTAACCGGGTGTTGGAACGAATGGTAAAATCACTTACTTTCATTAGCTACCTCTCTTTATGAAGTACAAAAATACATCATAATTTTCAAATAAGCGCCACAAAAGTTAAAGATGGATGTAGCTTCTTTTCTATTTAATGAGAAATAAGCAAAAATTCTATTTTACAGTTTTACTCCTTCCGGGTTGGGATTAAATATTTCGAATGTATTGTCGCTATAGTAAATAATTATTTGTGCAATTTTTCTATTCCTCGCTTTTGATGTATCAATTTGCTTGTATTCTGTACTTTGAGTTGGATAAACGGTCTGTTTAAACATTGTTTCCTGCCCTTTTTCAGCATCCGCCGTCTCTTCTCCTTGATTTATCGTTGTCTGACGAAATAAATCCGGTTCAATATGCAAGTCGCCCCTGCCAAATCCCTCCTTAAACATGCTGCCTGTTCCTTTAAGCAACCACTCGGGATTAATGTAGTGCATTTCATCCAGGATTTTTGTCACTACATCAAGGCTGGGATTATTTCTACCGTTCAAGATATGTGAAATAACTGCCCTGTTTATCTGTAACTTGTCGGCAAACCTAGCCGGAGTAAGGTTTTCCTTTTCCATGATCACTCTGATACGATCCTTCATAACGAATTGCATTTTGATGTTCGGTGGGATGTAACTTTTGTTGCAAAACCAATGATACAAATGTATGAATATTTATTTACAAATGAGAAAGCAAAGAAATTATTTTTGTAAACAACAAATGTATTCATGTTTTATACATTTGTATTGAACACATTTGAAAACCGTAACCGTACATCTGTATATGGGATAAATTTTTAATTAAAATAAATTGCACTTAGTATTGATATCTAGATATATGGATAATCAAAATATCCATATATTAACGGTTAGTTCCAGGGATCGGTTACCTTCCGGTAAAATAAAAAACTTTCGCTTTATAAATTATTTTTAAATTATTGATTAATTGTATTATATATAGATTATGATGCTAAATAGAGAGATGTTAAATGGTAAAATATACAATTGTCGCAGCTATATTTATGTAAATTACGGTGAAACAGAATTGTTCAATAATATAATAGATTTGTACTCCCCTACTCTGCATTTACATTTGTATCAAAGTCATTCTTCACAAAACAGAATAGATATGTAAATTAATACGCGAATGATTTCCCTTTATCCTTCCTGTATACACAAAAGCAACGTTAATCCCATAAATCGTGGAATATTTACCTCCCTTCATCCAAAAGCGGATAAAAATGAAAACCTGGAACGATTAAAATTTAAATATTTTATTGATATACAGTGGGATAAATTGAATTATTCCTGTCGGAATTTCAGTGCCAATAACAAAAATAGAGATAAAATGAACTGGCAAGCTTTCATTGTTGTTTATAAGTATCAGGTTTATCTGTTTAATCAAAAAAAAGAATATGAAACATTTTTATAACATCAACCTACTCGTAACTCTTTTTATGTTCCTGACCATTCAGGTCATCGGACAGCAAAAAGTTACTTCACCCGATATGAACAACGTAAATTCGAAATTGAAAACCGGAGCTTTCTCTGATGGAAGCAAAACGCTGCACGACTTCACCGTGAAAGATATCAACGGAAAGTCATTTGATCTGGCATCACTGAAAGGAAAAAAGGTACTGGTTGTAAACGTGGCTTCCAAGTGTGGTCTTACACCCCAGTATGAAGATCTGCAAACCTTATACGAACGCTACGGAGACAGGAACTTCGTGGTGATTGGTTTTCCAGCGAATAATTTCAACGGTCAGGAACCGGGCACAAACAAGGAAATCAAAGAATTTTGTACAGCCAATTACGGGGTAACATTCCCAATGATGGACAAAATTAGCGTCAGAGGCGACGATCAGGCACCTCTGTACAAATGGCTCACCCATAAATCTGAAAATGGTGTTAAGGATCAGGAGGTAACCTGGAACTTTCAAAAGTATCTGGTCGACGAACAGGGGCGGCTGGTGGATGTGGTGTTGCCCCGGGAGAGTCCCCTGAGCGATAAAATTGTACAATGGATCACCAGTAACTAGTGCATAATCCTATACACCAGCTCTTTCAGCAGTTCACCCTGAGAGGCCGAGATATTATCAATTCCTTTTGAACGGGCATCAAATGTCCTCAGGTCAGAAATGATCGCCATCACTTTGCTGGCGTTGTAATTTCGAAGTCCTGTCACATAATCCCGTACAAAGTAATTCGACCGTAAGTTTAAGGCAGCCATGATGGTTGCCTCATCTTTTTGGGGTAACCAGTAGCACTCTAGCAGATTGCTGAAGTAATTAAACAATACGGCCAGGGTAGCCATAATGGGATTTTCTTTCGGATTATTTCCAAAGTAGTCCACAATCCGGTTGGCAGTGAGAACATCTTTTCTGATGATCGCATTCTGCAGTTCAAACGTATTGTAATCTTTGCTAATGCCCACATTCTTCTCGATCAGTCCTGATGTAATACGATGAGAGCCTTCCGACAGAGATACCTCAAGCTTTTGTAGTTGCGGAATCAGCTTGCTGAGGTCGTTTCCGACATAATCAGCCAGCATCCGGGCAGATTTTTCATCAATACCGATCTGCTTCTCTCTGAAATAATTCGTGATGAAGGGGGGAATCTGGTTGTCGTATAATTTTTTCGACTCAAAAACAACGCCTGTCTTATCGATCTGCTTTATCCAGGCCTTGCGCCGGTCTACCGTACCGTGCTTGTAGTTGATAACCAGCACGGTGGAGAGCATTGGATTTTTTACGTAATGCTCCAGTAACTCCAGGTTATCGAGATTCTGTGCCTCTTTCACAAGGATCAGCTGATGTTCGGCCATCATCGGAAAACGTCGCGCCGAGGAGATAATTACATTCATATCGGAATCAACACCATAAAATGTAAGCAGATTGAAATCCCGCTCAGTCTCAGTCAGCACCGTTTCATGGAGAAGTTCCGTAAGTGCGTCAATGAAATAGGCTTCGTCGCCCATCAACAGGTAAACAGGCTTAAAACGACGTTGGAGAATATCGTTGCAAATTGAGTCAAAAGTGAGTTTGGGAACTGTAGCCATTGTTGTTTTTCAATTTTACCAGTCGAACCGAAGGTGTTTGATCGTAGAACCATTATTCATGATGGAGGAAAGCGATTTGATGCCGATCTTCACATGTTCCTCCACAAAATTCTCTGTTACATGCTGATCGCTTTTTTCAGTTTTCACACCTGTGGAGATCAGCGGCTGATCGGAAACCAGCAGAAGTGCTCCCGTGGAAATATGATTGGCAAACCCGCATGTGAAGAGAGTGGCTGTCTCCATATCCACCGCCATTACACGTACCTGCCTTAGATAGCTTTTGAAATCATCATCGTACTCCCACACCCGACGGTTGGTGGTATAGACCGTACCTGTCCAATAGTCCCTGCCGAAATCGCGTATGTTGGACGATACGGCACGCAGCAGGCTGAAAGCAGGCAGCGAGGGTACCTCCGGCGGGAAGTAGTCGTTCGACGTTCCTTCTCCCCGGATGGCAGCAATAGGCAGGATGTAATCGCCCAGTTCACTCCTAGCCTTCAGTCCGCCACATTTACCCAGAAATAATACCGCCGTCGGAGTAACGGCACTGAGCAGATCCATGATTGTTGCGGCATTGGCACTTCCCATTCCAAAGTTAATGATGGTGATCCCGTTTGAGGAGGCATTGGGCATGTTGGCATCCGCACCCACCACCGGCACGTTGAAATGATTCGCGAAGATCTCCACATATTTCTGAAAGTTGGTCAGCAGAATGAATTTCGTGAACTCATGCAATGGCCGTTTGGTATATCGGGGGAGCCAATTCTCCACAATTTCTTGTTTCGTTCTCATAAAAAAACGTTATTTTTGTGCTGTTGGAGTCCGGTTCTACCACAAAGATACAATATGTACACGTTAAATCTCCCCTCTTACGATGCAAAAATCCGAAAAAAAGGCAACAGTCTTGAGATTTTCGATCCCCTGAGACGAAAATACCTGGTGCTAACTCCCGAGGAATGGGTGCGCCAGCACTTTGTCCATTACCTGATTGCAGAGAAGGATTATCCGGCTTCGCTTATTGCCAATGAGGCTTCCCTGAAACTGAACAACCTGACTCGCCGTTGCGATACGGTGGTCTACAACAGACAGCTTGAACCGGTCATGATCCTGGAATACAAAGAACAACAGGTAACGATCACGCAGGATGTTTTCGATCAGGTTGCACGCTACAACAGCGTGTTGCGGGTCAAACATATTGTGGTCTCAAACGGTATGCAGCATTATTGCTACCGACTGAATTTTGACGACCTGTCGTATGAATTTTTGACTGAAATTCCGGAATATAAAGAATTGTGAGCGATTAGTAGCTTTCGGCTTCGGATGGAAAATCTGCCGTTTTTACGTCACTGATATATTGCCGGACAGCTGACTCAATCTGATCGTAGAGGTTGGCATAGCGGCGCAGGAAACGGGGTGAAAAACCTTTGTTCAGTCCCAGCATATCCTGCATCACCAGCACCTGTCCGTCTACATATGGACCGGCGCCAATACCGATCATCGGGATTGTCAGCTCTGCGGAGACCTTCTTGGCCAGGCCAGCGGGAATTTTCTCCAGCACAATGGCACAACAACCGGCTTCCTGCAGCAGGTGTGCATCATCGAGCAGCCTGGCTGCCTCTGCTTCATCCTGCGCCCTCACGGCGTATGTTCCGTATTTGTTAATCGATTGCGGCATGAGACCAAGATGTCCCATGATGGGAATGCCGGCATTCAGTATTGCCTGGATGGATGGTAGTATTTCTTTTCCTCCTTCCAACTTGAGACAGTCGGCCTGTGTCTCCTTCATCATTCTCACCGCATTGGTCACCGCCTCGTATGGATTGCCCTGATAACTTCCAAAAGGCATGTCGATCACCACCATGGCTCGTTTCACACCATTCATAACCGACTTACCATGGTATATCATCTGTTCCACCGTCATGGGCAGTGTGGTGGTGTTTCCTGCCATCACGTTGGAGGCAGAGTCGCCCACGAGGATCACATCCATTCCAGCCTGATCAATCACCGAAGCCATCGAGTAGTCGTAGGCCGTAAGCATTGATATTTTTTCACCCCGCTGCTTCATCTCCAGCAGGCGGTGGGTGGTTACTTTTCTTTTGTTATCAGAAGAGAGATACCCTTTTTCTTGTGACATGCGGTTTGATCTTTAATGATTGGAGTACAAAGGTAACCCTTTTACCGGGAAAATACCAAATCAGGCAGGCAGCAACTTTCCTCTTTTTATTTTCCATAATTTCTTGAAGGTAATCCAAAAGAATACCCTATCTTTGCCCCGAATTTTGGTTTTATTCACTTCAAACGGCTTCGAAGTGAATGATGAAAAGGGAATCAGGTGTAAATCCTGAACAGACCCGCTGCTGTAAGCTCCGCTTATGTGCTGAACAATTACCTCAATTGCCACTGTTCCGGTAGACCGGGATGGGAAGGCGTTCAGACACGGGAGTAAGTCAGAAGACCTGCCAGAATACAGATCGTTTTAAGCTTTCGGGAAATAAAGCTGCGAAACAAGCCAGGGTTTTCTATACAAGCATTCATACGGGTCTACCCCATTTTGTTTCCATACTTTCTCGCGAAAGCCATTGAATACGAATATTCTGTGGTTGCTATTCCTATTATTAAAATATGAAACAAAATTCTGTCATCGTATGAAGAAAACTATTGGTTTATCCAGCTTATTGCTGCTGTTACTTTTAATGACTTCCTGTTCAAAGGAAGAAACATTTGAACCCCTGTTTACCACTGATCTGGAAACAGAAACCGTCGCCTTTCTCACAGAAGGAGGAGTATACTCGTTCGAACTGGAAAGCAATGAAAGCTGGTCGGTAAATGAGTTGCCCGACTGGATCCAGATGAAGGTAGAAGACAACGGGCCCGTTATACGAAGCACTACCTATGCCGACGGTAGAAAGATCGTGACAATGACGATAGCCCCCAATACCCATCATCTGGGTCACAAAAAACATCAGGCATGCTTTCAAGACCAGTGTAGCAAATGGCAGTGGCGTAGTAGCCTATTATAACTAAACAGTTTATGCGCTAAAAAATAGACTCTTATGGGAAACAAGGAAATTTACATCCTGAAAAGGGACGGAAAACGAGTCCCTTTCTCTATCAAAAAAATTGAAAATGCCATTGCAAAAGCATTTCTGTCGGTCGACACATTCGCCACAGAGGACGACTTCATCTCCATCCTCTCCCGTCTCCATATTTTCAATGGGATGACGGTGGAGGAGATCCAGAATCAGGTAGAAACAGCCTTGATGGCTGAACAATACTTTGCCGTAGCAAAAACATACATGTTGTACCGGCAAAAACATACCGAAACACGCGAGATACGGGACAAGATGAACTTTCTAATCGACTATTGCGATGCTCAAAACGCAGCCACGGGAAGTAAATTCGACGCAAATGCCAATGTGGAGAAGAAAAATATTGCCACGCTCATCGGTGAACTACCCAAAAGAAACTTCATTGACCTGAACCGGAAAATGATTACCGACCGATTAAAGAAAATGTACGGAAAAGAGCTATCAGACAAATATATAGGCATGCTTAACGGGCACTTTATTTACAAGAACGACGAAACCAGTCTGGCCAACTATTGTGCAAGCATTACCATGTACCCCTGGTTATTAAACGGTACCCTATCCATCGGCGGCAACTCTACCCCACCCACCAACCTGAAATCGTTCTGCGGCGGGTTTATCAATATGGTATTCATGGTATCGAGCATGCTAAGCGGCGCCTGTGCCACGCCGGAGTTCCTGATGTATCTGGACTATTTCATTCACTTAGAATATGGCGATGATTATTTTGAACACGTCGACGATGTGGTGGATTTATCAAAACGACGGCGGACGCTCGATAAGATTATCACCGATTGCTTCGAGCAGATTGTTTACTCCATCAACCAGCCGACAGGAGCACGTAACTTTCAGGCTGTTTTCTGGAATATTTCCTACTACGACAGGTATTACTTCGAAAGCCTGTTCGGCGAATTCCGTTTTCCCGACGGATCACATCCGACCTGGAAATCCATCAGCTGGCTGCAAAAGCGGTTCATGAGATGGTTTAACAAGGAACGCACAAAGGCGGTACTTACCTTCCCCGTAGAAACGATGGCGCTGCTCTCAAAGGAAGGTGATATGCCGGATGCAGAGTATGCCGATTTTACTGCCGAGATGTATTCAGAAGGGCATTCGTTCTTTACCTACATGAGCGACCATGCCGATTCGCTGGCAAGCTGCTGCCGGCTGCGCAATGAGATCCAGGACAACGGGTTCAGTTATACACTCGGGGCGGGAGGAGTATCTACGGGATCAAAAAGTGTGCTGACTATCAATCTGAATCGTTGCGTCCAGTATGCAGGCCGCACGGGACAATCCTATATGGCGTTCCTGGAAGAGGTGGTGGACCTGACGCATAAGGTACAAGTCGCCTATAATGAAAATCTGAAGATGTTTCACGAGAAGGGGATGCTACCTCTTTTTGACGCTGGCTATATCAATATCGGGCGGCAATATCTGACCATCGGTGTGAACGGGTTGGTGGAAGCTGCCGAATCACAGGGAATCGAAATCAATGATAATCCCCGGTATCTGGCTTTTGTGCAGGAGGTACTGGGCCTTATCGAACGGTATAACAAAAAATACCGATCAAAAGAACTCATGTTTAATTGTGAGATGATTCCTGCCGAAAACGTGGGTGTGAAACATGCCAAATGGGACAAAGAAGATGGATACCTTGTGCCACGTGGCTGTTACAACAGTTACTTTTATATCGTGGAAGACGCGTCTATCAACGTGATCGATAAGTTCCGTCTGCATGGGCGTGCATATATCGAGCACCTGACGGGCGGTTCGGCTTTACATATGAACCTGGAAGAACATCTCTCGAAAGTACAATATCGACAGCTGTTGCGAGTGGCCGCCATGGAAGGATGCAACTATTTCACGTTTAATATCCCGAACACAGTATGCAACGTGTGTGGAACGATCGACAAGCGTTATCTGAAGCACTGTCCCAAGTGTGATTCGGAGAATGTGGATTATCTCACCCGTGTGATCGGGTACATGAAGCGGGTCAGCAACTTTTCTGCAGCCCGACAGACAGAGGCTTCCAGGCGATGCTACGGGCAATTAGAGAATGAAGTGATTGTATGTTGAAATACGTTAACTACGACATTGTCTTTCAGGAGATCCCCGACGAGGTGACGCTGTCGATTAACTTGTCGGGGTGCCCCTATCGCTGTCGGGAGTGCCATAGCCCGGCCTTGCAGAAGGATATCGGGGAAGAACTGGATGAAGACGTTCTTACCGGACTATTGCAGGCGTATGGCAAGACAATCACCTGTATCTGCTTTATGGGAGGCGATGCCCATCCTGAGAAAGTATATGAGTTGGCCGAGCATGTGCAAAAAAAATGGCAGGGGACAATCAAGACGGCATGGTATTCAGGAAAAGACAGCATTCACCATCGGGCTTCAGACTGTTTTGATTTCGTGAAGACCGGCCCCTATATCAAAGCACGGGGAGGATTGGATAAGAAAACCACCAACCAAAGGCTCTACCAGGTCAACAATGGTTGTTTGGTTGATATTACTTACCGGCTGCAGAAATAAACAATAGAGCGGTTGCTCGCTCTATTGTTTATTGTGTAAAAATCCTTTTATATTTTACCGGTTCCAGAACCTCATGACTTGCTTTAAAATTTATATCCTAGCGTGACAAGTCCTCTGAATGAACTGTTTTTCAACTCAAACGGACTGGCATCAATCACTAAATCCTCCCTGTTTTCGGTCCACAGATTGGGGAAAGGATAAAGATCGTCGGTTTGCGTCTTGTAGACAATAGCCAGGTCGAGGAAAAAGTTCCTGTTAAAGCGATAGCCGACTCCTCCTGTAAAGTAATTGCTGTCACCTTCTACCCTGTAGATGGTATTGGAGCCGGCGACGGCAGCATCCCCCTTTTCTTTGAATACAGCGTCATAAGGATTCTGCATCCAGGCATAGCCCAGGCGACCCGAAAACTGCGGCGTAAAGCGGTACTCCACCCCTGCCTTCACGGTAGATGCGGGGCGGAAGTCCATCGAAATATATTCGTTGTCGATGTCGTACCAATCGGCATCGTCGGGAGAGCCGGAAGGTACCTCCAGCTTCATGCGGCTGTAGTCTACCAGTTCATAATCCATGCTGGCGATGAAATTACTTCCGAATACGCCGGCGATGCTGGCCACAATCTTGCCGGGTGTCTTCAGGTCGTAGTCATTGGTAAAGACGGCCGAATAAGTTTGTCCCGGTTTATAAGCCGGATCTGTCGCATAGGCTCCCATGTCGTCATCAATCTGTGCCTCGTAGGTTTCAGTCAATGCGTACCAGGTAGGTGTGTGCCATGCGAGGCCGAGCCGAAGGAAATTGACCGGCCTGAAGATAGCCCCCAATTTGGCACTCACGCCGGCACCACTGGTGGTGACCCAGTTTGTGAGGGTATAGCCACCCTGCTGTTGGTCACCCTGGTAAAAGTCTTCCAGATAATTAGATTCAAGGTTATAGGATATATCCTTGATGGAGAGAGAAAGACCCAGATTCAGCATATGGCCGATGGTGGTGCCCACCGTAAAATCATAATTATCAGTATGTCCCCTTTCCTTCGTACTGATCTCACCAATGGGCGTATCACCAAAAGTATTTACCGGATCGTAGCTGGCTCCGTTATTGACCGGGTTGATCAGATGGGAGTTAAAACCCAGCACAGAGAGCCAGGGTTGTGTCATAAAAGGATCGGGCAGGTTATCTCCCATCTTCAGGTCAGAAGGGTTCACACCGGCGCTTCTGTCTGCAATGTAATCGATCATGGTGCTGGCGGCCGGGCCTGCGGCGGAAATGGTTTTATCGAACGATTTCAGCCGGTTGTAGGAAAAGCCGAAATTCACGAGTGGAACCACATCGTTCCGCAGGGGAAAGTAGCCCACGAAACCAAGGTTGTCCATGTCGAAACGGGTTTTGTTCGCGTTCAGATCGCCCGCGCTCGATCTCTCCTGCGATAGGTTCAATGTTCCCACGACTTCCGAACTGCGATAAACCGCAATACCGGCAGGGTTACTGGAGATAGCCGTCTGATCGCCACCCAGTGCGCCAAATGCGCCACCCATAGACATGGAGCGGGCGGTGCCGTGAAGATCTTCGCGGGAAAAACGCAACGCATCCACTTCCGACTGTGCAAAAAGTGATGCCGAGAGCGGGAACAATGTAAAAAGTATGTAAATGATTTTTTTCATAATCTTGATCATATGGAGTGTGTATGAGAAAGACTGTCTCCATTAGCACACGCTGGTGTGGGAGACAGTCTTGAATGCTTGTTACCTATCTGCGGCTACCGCTTGAACGTCCGCTGCTGCCTGAGCTTGAACTTCTGCTACTGCTGCCGTAGGAACTACCCGATGAGGAACTGCGGGTGGGAGCAGAATAGGTGGAACTTCTCCCGGAACTCGAGCTTCTCGACGGTGTGGAGTATGTGTTACTGCTCCGGGTGGGAGTTGTGCTCCTCTCATAGCTTGAGCTGCTTCTCGAAGGAGAAGTGGAACTTCTCTGATAGGTGTTTCCACTGCGTGTGGGAGAAGTCGTATTACGCTGATAAGTAGCACGATTCCTGGTGGTACCCGATTCGGTGGCTCTGTTGATAGAGCTTGAGCGACTGGTGGTACCCGAACGATCAATGACACGTCCGGTACGGGAGTCATATGCTCTGCCGGAATTATCAATGATTCTTGTTCTTGAGGAGGTAGATGCACTTCTACCTGTAACACTGCTTCGTGTACCGCTTGTGGCTGTTCTACCGGAAACTGAGCCGCGCGTATTGGTTGTTCTGCCGGACAAGGCGCTGCGTGTTCCCGACGTGGAGGATGATCTTCCCGAGAGCCGTGCGGCACTGCTGCTCCTGCTTGCTGAGCTTGATCTGTAGAGACCTGTACTTCTTCCCGAACGGTTGTGGGTCAGGCTGCTGTAATATCCGTCATAGAACCCATGGCTATATCCGCCACCACCATATCCGCCGTATCCATAGTACCAGGGATCATACCAGCCACCATAATACCCGCCATAATACCAGGGTGAATACCAGCGACTATAGTACCAGGGACTCCTCATGCCATACCAACCGCCGTATCCGTAAAACCAAGGGTCATACCAGCGACTGTAATAACCTCCGTAATACCAGGGATCATACCAGGGGTCATACCAGGGATAATAGGAGGATCCCCACCCCATACCATAATAGATGTTGTTGTTCCAACCGCGATTGTTGTAATTTTCATACAGGTCATCACCCACATATACAATCACTTCGTCGGCACCCGAAATCTTGATGCTCGACTCCGGATCGTGAAAACGCACAATCCGGTCGGTATATTGATATTCTGTATAATCTTCTGCCTGGTCGGAATAGGACTGATCGTTCGACAAGGTGTCGATGCTCCCCCTGCGATTATATTCGTCTACATCCCTACCGTTGGCAACCACCTCCATGTTCGAGGCGTCACCCTGTACAATAACCACTTTCTTTTTCTGTGGTTCCTGCAGTTGTTTCTGAACTCTCACGGGCTCGCTTCTCGTCGGATCGGCATATATATCATCCCATTCCTGGGCAAAACCGAAGAGAGGCACCGCTGTCAGCAAAACGGTCAGTAAAATCTTATTCGTTTTCATAGTTTCTCCCCATTTTATATTTATTCTTTTTTTGATTACTTCGTTAACTGTTTGACATTCTTTGCAGGCAATAGTTTAATGTTCAATGATATTTTCTCAACTGATTGTTGTCGCACCATTTGCATACAAATATACAAATCAAAACAGATAAATCATCCCCTTTAATCTGAAAGACGCTGTTTTTTCCAAAACGTTGCATCTCTTTTCGTTAAAAAAACGCAATGACAGTGGTCAATAGACCATTATGGGAGTAATATTGGGATGGATGGCCGGAGATGAACAGAACCAGATCGCACGGAAAGCATTCCTACAGGGTTAACTCCAGTCCGTCGTAAGCCAGCTTCACGTGGGGAGGAAGTTCTTTTTCCACATCCTCATGCAATCCCATTTCGTGGCTCATGTGGGTAAAATATGCTTTTTCAGGTCCGATTCTGTCTACCACCTGCAAAGCCTGTTGTAATGTCTGGTGTGAAATGTGTTCCTTTTTCCTGAGTGCACTGATCACCAGCGTATCCACATTTTTCAATTTATCAAATTCTGTTTCGGGAATGGTTTTTACATCAGTCAGGTATACAAAATCGCGGATACGATATCCCAATATGGGCAGCTTGTAGTGCATCACACGAATGGGAATCACGTCAACATTACCAACCCTAAAAGATTCTTTTTCACTGATCTTCCGGATGTTGATATCGGGCACGCCACCATACCTGACAGGACCGAAACAATAAGGCATGCGCTCCCGGATAGTCTGCGACAACTGCTCTTCCATAAACAGTTCCACGGATCCGAAGACTGAAAAGGGGCGCAGATCATCGATGCCTCCGATGTGATCATAATGTTCATGTGTGAGCAGCATTCCGTCGATCTTCCCGAAGCGAAGCGGGAGCATTTGTTGCCGGAAGTCGGGTGTACAATCGATCACCAGCACCTTCCCGGCTGCTTCTATCCTCACAGATGCCCGCAACCGTTTATCGCGTGCATCAACGGAAGAACATACTGCACAGTCGCACCCTATTTGCGGTACCCCCGTAGAGGTACCCGTACCCAAAAACCGTACTTTCATCATCTACCGTACTAAAAAAGCTGCCACATTTTCTGTTTCAGGCAGCTTCTCATTTTTTGAAGAGGGTGTTGGGGAAACTGATCCCAACACCCTTTTATGAATTCAACTTTCTCAGATAATCCTCTGAGTATGCAATGAAATTATAATCAATATTGTCTCTCCAGTATCCAGAGGTCGTTGAAAGGAACACCGTATGTCCTTCTCAGGTAATCGGTATCGCCCTTGGCTGAATAGATATTGTATAGTTCCTCGCGTTTTGCCGCAGCCTGCTGCTTGTCGTCGTAGCTTGCAACAATTACCCGGTACATTCCCTGTTCGTTTTGTGCCAGGATTACCTGATGCCCTTCGCTGATCATCCTCTCTTTCAGTGATTCGGCGTTCAGTTTTACGCTCAGTGAGGCAATCACCACACTGTAATTCTTCAGGCCTGCAGCGTCGGTTGCATAGACAGGCTCCACTTTCTCTTTTCTTACCGATACTTCCACAGGAGGAAGCGGGCTGGCATCTTTTACCACCGTGGTAGGTTGAGATGCGGTTTGCTGCATTTCTCTTTCCTTTGCAGCTTCATAAACCTGCTTGTAAGCACTCTGTTTGGGTTTACACGATGTACCCAAAACCACCAGGGTAGCCAAAATCAATGCATAATGGAATCTTTTCATCTGTATTCAAGTATTATTTTTTATCTCTTACCCTCACCATGGGTAAAACGTTCCCACAAAGATAGTAAAGATGGCGTTGTTTGTACATCTGGGGATGTGAAAATAAATTAAATGGAGCCGTTTCCTGGCTCCATTTATCTGTTTAATTCAAATCCTGGTGTCGATCAATCATTGTGCAGTTGGATAGTACCAAGATCGTAAACTTCTCCAGCCTTTACTTCGATATTATTAATCACGGTATCCCGGTAGTTTGTGGTCGTATCCGCAAAGACCTTCAGATTCCAGCTGGCCGGTTTCAAACCCGGGAACAGGAACATTCCGTTGTCTTCGGGGAGAGAAATGACCGTATCTTCACCGTTGATGATTTGAACGTAGCTCACACCCGCGGCTTCAACTCTCGCAGGTAGGGCGATCCCTTTTATCGAACCGCCGAATGCATCGGCATAGGTCCTGATAACCGGCTTCAGATGATAGGTATCATTGCCTCTTTTGACAACCGATCGGGCGGCATCAAAGTCGATCACAAAGCTGTAAGCCAGGTCGGCCTGCAATGTCTCATGGAGATTAAACTTAAGACCGCTGGTTTGGGCTGACGGTGTCTGCAGGTCGTGTGCTACACCATCGACCACCACATTGCTTTCATCTCCGAGTATCAACCTTATCTGACTGATTTTGCCTGCAGGAATATCACCCCCGGCCAGCAGGACTGTCTCTCCGTTTCTGAAGTCCAGCAGGTTATAAATTCCCGGATTGGGGACATCCAGTTCAACCCAGGATACTTCACTTGAGTCGATATCGTCTTCGACATCAAAAAAAGCGTCGGCTATACCCACGCGAACACCTCGAATATCGATATTCACTTCGTCATAATTCAAAGCAGGAGCATCGGTCAGTTTAAACTGGATGCTTGCTTTTCCGTCTGTGAGCTTTTCATTCTCATTTGTACAACTCACCGCTCCCCACAACATCAACATGGCTGCTATTGTCAGGGAACCACTTTTTAAAAATCTTGTCTTCATAAAGTCTTGCAATTAAAAATAAAGTTTTGTTTAAAGGAGATATTCAAAAAAATATCTTACCCCCTTAGAACAAGTGACAGCGACCAAAAAGTTCGCATGACACGGTTAAAGATTCAGAAGAAGTGCTAAAGGATAAAATAAAAAAAAGGATGGATGAGCCTTTCAATCATTTACCAGATTCAAAAATTACCAAAACAAAATGTTGTTTATTTCCGTTATAACAGACATCAATCGCTATTTTTTTTTATGAAAACAACTACTTTCACTTTTTTGCTTTTAATCTTGAGCAGTTTCCTTTTTTACTCCTGCAATCAGTTGAACAAACAACGGAATGAGGCGGATCAACGTGACTCAATACCCGGCTACGCAATGAATGACCTGGCGAACAATCCAATGGCCACGGATTTGCATGAGAAACTGATGGTCTCCTTCAGTGAGGACTGGATGGAGCGGGAATCGGACCCCGATCTTTATCCGGAGTATTACGGGGGTTCATTTATTGACAACAATGGCATTTTTGTGATTACCGTCACCGGGGACCGGGAGCGTTACAACCGACAGTTGATTACAACGCTCGGGACCGATAATTTCAACGTGGAGACGGTGCAATATTCTTACAAACAAATGATGCAGGTGATGGACAGGATTGATGCTTTCCTGGTCGACACCACCATCCCGGAAAATCATCCCGTGATGGCAAATTTTGCCGGCGCTTACCCAGATGTAATGGAGAATAGGGTGAAGGTACTCCTGAAAATTGTAAACAAAGAAATTACCGATGCCTTTAAAAAAGACATCTCTAACTCCCCTATTATCGTATTTGAGCAGGGAGAGATACCCGAATTGTATTAAAAACGGATATCTCTCCTTCTCTTTTGGGTTGATCACTATTGCATGCAAAGGCAGGAAACCAGGTTCCGGTCACCGTAAGCATTGTCTACACGGGCTACATTCACCCAGAATTTATTTTCGGCCACAAAGGGTAACGGAAATGCGGCTTTGCTACGCGGGTATGTGTGTCCCCATTCATCCGCCGTCACCTCATACTGAGGATGGGGTGCATTTACCAGCACATTATCCTCTTTTGTGTATTCACCCCTTGATACTTCAATGATCTCTTCATGAATTTGATTCATGGTATCTACAAACCGATCCAGCTCCGCCAGACCCTCACTCTCGGTGGGTTCCACCATGAGGGTGCCATGGACAGGAAACGATAGTGTGGGCGCATGATAACCGTAGTCGATCAGCCGTTTTGCAATGTCTGTTTCGGTAATGCCCGACACCTCCTTCAATCCCCGGCAATCGAGGATCAGTTCATGCCCCACCCTGCCGTTGGCGCCGCGATAGACAATGCCGTATGAATCGTTCAGCTTCTCGGCCAGGTAATTGGCACTGAGAATTGCAGCTCCGGTAGCCTCCTTTAATCCTTCGGCACCCATCATGCGAATGTAGGCATATGTAATCTCCAACACGCCGGCACTGCCGTATGCAGCTGCTGAAACCGTATTTTGGCTTGTTTCAAAGGTCACCGGATGGCCCGGAATGAAAGGAACGAGATGTTCCGCCACGCAGATGGGTCCCACACCCGGTCCGCCTCCACCATGGGGGATGGCAAACGTCTTGTGCAGATTCAGGTGGCACACATCGGCACCAATGGTACCGGGATTGGTATATCCAACCTGTGCGTTCATGTTGGCACCATCCATATACACCTGCCCTCCGGCATCATGAATAAGTCGGCACATTTCTCTGATTTCTGTCTCGAAGATACCATGTGTAGAAGGATAGGTGATCATGTATGCAGCCAGATTGTCCCTATATTGTGCGATCTTGCTGCGCAAGTCATCCATATCTACATTTCCTTTCAGGTCGCTGGCCACTGTCACCGGTGTGAAGCCGGCCTGCACTGCACTGGCTGGGTTGGTGCCATGTGCCGATGCCGGAATCAGCACCACATTGCGATGTCTCTCACCTTTGCTTTCGAGATAAGCTCCAATGGTGATCAGTCCCGTATATTCACCTGCGGCTCCCGAATTGGACTGCAGGCTGGTGGCAGTAAAACCTGTAATCTCCGCCAGCATATCTTCCAGTTCGCCAATCATCTGTCTGTAGCCCATGGCCTGTTCCTCCGGAGCAAAGGGATGCATGCGCTGTAAGCCAGGCAGCCCCAACGGCAGCAGTTCCGATGCCGCATTCAGTTTCATCGTACAGGAACCCAGCGAAATCATGGAATGAGCCAGTGAAATATCTTTCCGGTCCAGCCGCTTGATGTAGCGCATCAATTCGGTTTCGGTATGGTAACTGTTAAAGGTGGGATGCGTCAGAAAGTCTGATTTACGAAGCTGTGACTCCTTCAATGTGATTTTCTCGGGAAGGTCGTCAATCATGAACACCTTAGAACTACCTGCGGCCATGGCAAAAGCGGCCAGCAGCTCATGCACCTTATAGTCATTGGTCGTTTCATCTATGCTGAGGCCTATCTCTCCGCTGTTGAAATAACGCAGGTTGATGGACCGCATCTCTGCATTCTCACGGATATCCTGCGCTGAAATACCATCAGGCAAAGCTATTTTCAGGGTGTCGAAGAAGCCTTTGTTCAGTTGTTTAAAACCCATCTCTCTCAACTCATCGCTCACGTGGGAAGCAATGGAATGAATGCGGCGGGCAATCTCTTTCAGCCCTTGGGGGCCATGATAAACGGCATAAAAAGAGGACATGGTCGCCAGCAAAGCCTGTGCGGTACAGATGTTGGATGTAGCCTTTTCCCGTTTAATATGTTGTTCGCGTGTTTGCAGTGCCATGCGATAAGCTTCCTTGCCGTAAGCATCTTTCGAGATGCCGATGATGCGGCCCGGCATGGAACGTTTATACTCTTCCCGGGTAGCAAAGAAAGCAGCGGAAGGGCCTCCGTAAAACATGGGAACGCCAAAACGCTGACTGCTGCCGAAGGCAATATCGGCTCCCCACTCGCCGGGAGGTACGAGCATCACGAGAGCCATCAGGTCGGTCGCCACTGCGACCTTACAATCTGCCTTATGCGCTTTTTCTACCAGGTCGCGGTAGTCCTCCACGTTGCCATCCCCATCGGGGTATTGGAGAATCATCCCGAAACAGGGCTTATCGAAAGAAAAAGTTTTCCAATCCCCCACAAGCAGCTCTATACCTGAATAATACATGCGCGTCTGCAAAACGGCCAGCGTTTGGGGAAAAACCCGTTCGTCCACAAACAATGTTTCCACGTTGTTTTTCACCTGTTCGCGGCTGCGCAGTCCATACATCATGGTAGCCGCTTCAGCAGCAGCAGTGGCCTCATCGAGCAGCGAACTGTTGGACAGCGGCAATGCAGTTAGTTCGCTTACTACCGTCTGAAAGTTCAGCAATGCTTCCAGTCGCCCTTGTGATATTTCTGCCTGATAGGGGGTGTAAGAAGTATACCATACCGGATTTTCGAACACGTTGCGATAAATGGCTGCCGGAGTAATGGTATCGTACCAGCCCATACCTATGTAGGAGGTAAACACCTGATTCTGCGATGCAATGTGTCCAATCTCCTCGGCATATTCATATTCCGACAAAGGGGCCGGGAGTGATAAAGGTGCCGATAGGCGTATGTCGGCCGGTATTGTCTGATCAATCAGTTCTTCCACAGAATTCAAACCGATCGAATTGAGCATAATCTGTTTATCGGCTTCGGTGAGTCCGACATGACGATTTTTAAACTGTTCCATTTTCAACATAATGAACGATATGATTTTTTTTGATCTTCTGATTATTGTCCGGTTCCGACAAAAGGATTATCCGCTTTCTCCTGACCGATGGTGGTCGCCGGACCGTGACCCGGATAAACCCTTGTTTCTGCCGGTAGTGTGAAAAGCTTTGTTTTTATACCTGTCGTCAGCGCATCAAAATCTCCTCCTGCCAGGTCGGTACGTCCGATGCCTGAATGAAACAGCGCATCCCCACTGAGCAGCACATTTTCACTCTTGTTATAGAACACGATACTCCCCGGTGAATGTCCCGGCAGGTGAATCACCTCGAGTATCTGATTGCCAAATGCAATCTGATCACCTTCATCCAGATAACGGCCTATCTTGGGTCTGTAGTTCGTATTTGTTGTTGGGAAGCCGAACATTTGCAGTTGTGCGGGAATATCATCCAAAAGAAATTCATCATCCCGGTGACAGGCCAGCGTAAGTTCAAACTGAGAGGCTACCGCATTCACGCCGAAAAGGTGATCGAAGTGCAGATGGGTGTTGAGGAGGTGTTTGATCACAAGATCGCGATCAAAAATATAATTAAACAGTATCTCCTTTTCATCCGCATAAAAGCAAGCTGCATCAATCACGACACACTCCTTTGTCGCATCGGAAAGTACGTATGTATTTACACCCAGTGGGTTGAATTCAAATGTTTTAATCTTCATAGAAAGAGGTTGCAAGGGGATATTCAGGGCAAAAATAACACTTTCTTTTGGAATAATCCCGGTTTGGCTGCAGATAAAAAGATCAGCTCAGGGAAACATATACCAGTTTCTTTGTTTGAAAAAAGGGTTCGGAAAAATAATCGGTTAGGGAGATTTCATCGGCAACTTTTTTATAGGGACGAATCTCAGCGGTGAGATCTCCCCCCTTCAGGCAGATGATGCCGTTGGGAAGGGCATTCATCTGATCTGTTGCGATATTTTTGCGGGTTACCCTGATAAGGTCCGGCAAGGGCATGACCGCCCTGCTTACGATGAAGTGAAACTTTCTCTTTTCATCCTCCACACGTGCATGCATCACCTCCACATTCGAAAGTCCGATCTCTTTCGCCACGGCCTCGGCCACCTTGATTTTTTTTCCGATGCTATCGAGTAACAGAAACTTTACACCGGGGAAAAAAATGGCCAGCGGTATCCCGGGAAATCCGCCCCCTGTGCCCACATCCATGATGCGGGTGCCCGGAATGAAAGAGATATACTTTGCGATGGCCAATGAATGCAGTACGTGGTGCGGGTACAGGTTGTCGATATCTTTCCGGGAAATCACATTGATCTTTGCATTCCAATCGGCATACAATCCCTGTAATGCATCGAACTGTTTTTTCTGTTCCGCCGTGATGGCCGGGAAATAAGTTTCAATATCTTTCACTGTAATCGGCCAGTTTGTGTATGATGGTGTTTTCTCTCAACAGGGAACGAATTGCGGCATAGGGAATAAATACCTCCGGGGCATCCAGCTGATAGGCTGAGTATTCACCTTTGTTGTATGTATAAGTGATTCCCTTCTCGTTCAACAGGAAGTTACGGTTTGGGATGATTTCCTGTATTCCGAAGAAACCGAGATCTTCCAGTTCGGAAATTGTTTTTACCTGATTCTGATCCAGCAAAGAAGTAATAATCAAGCTTTGCAGGGCTGCATCGTATCCGGCATTGAAGATGTCATTCTCGGTAACCTGACTGCCATTGTTCACATTGATCACATAATTGCGGTATGAATTGTATGAGGTTGCTCCCCCCTTGTTGTTGGCTTGCTTCACCTGAAATGCAATGAGTCCGTAGCGGTTATAAACGATTGAATCGGAGAGATACTCATAATAGGAATAGAAAGTATCTTTCATTTCATGTTCACTGTCGGAGACATCTATGCCGGGAATAAGGCCATTCAGCTCCATCATCTCTTGTGCGGTTTCGCTGTATGTACCGGCGTCGGCCCTGTAGTTTTCTATAAAATTCTTTACATAAGCATTGACAGCGAGATCCGGGGCATGTCCTTCGTATGCTGTTCCGAGCACATGTTTTACGAAAATCCGTTGCAAGGTATCCACATTGGTCCTAGAACCGTTTACCGGAAAGACAAACGACACGCGTATGTCGCAGTAAGGTTTCGAGGTATCTCCTTCAAGATGAAATTTTTCATGCATCCTGATGGTATCAAAATCCACATTGTTCTCTGCCCGAAACGAACTGCGGCCAGCGTGATTGCATGCAATAAGCAACGTGGCCAAAGCGGTCAGCAAAAAAAGTGTTTTTGTCTTTCTTCTCTCCATACACCCACAAATAAAGGACAAAATTAAACATTTTATCGGGATATCTCTTCATTTGCGAAAAAAATCAATACGCGTGGCCATCGGAATCCAGTTCTTCCATTCCCAGTTTCTTTTTTTCCAGTGCGCCCCATGCATAGATGATATAGGCAATGATAAACGGCACAAAGAGTGACACCACGGACATGGCTGTCAGCGTAAACTCACTCGATGAAGAATTCTCCAGGGTGAGCGAGCTCTGCAGATCGATGGAAGACGGGTAATAGGCCGTATTGTTCAAGCCGGCCACCAACAAAAGCATGGTCACTGTTACGACGGTTCCTGCACCGGCAAACCAGATACCTTTTTTAAACCGCTGATTAAAGGTTGTTTGAAAGATACCATACAAGACGGCTACTACACCCAGAATGAAAAATGCCATGACCCAGGGCATCTCGATAAAGTTATAGAGGTATTTCTTATCCTCCAGTGAAACTACTTTGGTCACAGGATCCACGGCATAACCCTCGGCAAGCAATGTCCATATCAGGAAAACCAGGAAGAACAACAGGAAAGGTATTCCGTTATAGAGTACGAACTTGCGTGATCTTTTTTCCAGCACCTCATGACGCAGGCGATTCACGAAATAGAGGCTTGCCAGTGTGCGTGCCAGAAACAGCACGGCCAATCCCAGACATAGGTTCCGTAGGTTGGCCAGTGATTCCAGTCCGTGTAATGGATTTTGCCACTGGCTGATGACAAAGCCTGAACTGCCCAGACCGGCAATATTTCCCTTACCCACCGTAAACTCAGAGCCGGTAAAGAAAGTCGCAACCAGTACGCCCAACAAAAATGTACCCAGTACACCGTTCAGGAAGAGGAAAGCACGATACACGCCGGGGCCGAAAATATTTCCCGGCTTCGCCTGAAACTCATAGGAAACAGCCTGTAACACGAAGCAGAAGAGCAGGATCATCCAGGCCCAGTAAGCACCGCCGAAGCTGGTAGAATAAAACAGGGGAAAAGAAGCAAAGAAGGCACCACCAAACGTTACCAGCGTGGTAAATGTATATTCCCATTTTCGGCCGAGTGCATTTATCAGCAACCTCTTTTCATCTTCTTGCCTGGCGAGGGACCCGAGCATCGACTGTCCACCCTGTACAAAGAGCAGGAAAACAAGCAGCCCTCCCAGGAGCGACATGATGAACCACCAGTATTGTTGTAAAAATTCATATGTAATCATTGTACCATTATTTTAAACTGTGCAACATCTTTTATTGTCCGGTATGATCCGCCGGGGGAAGTGATTCCGGACCTTTTTTTATCTGCTTCACCATGATGGTGGCCTCTGCAATGAGCAGACCGGTAAAAACCAATGAAAACAAGATAAAGGTGGTTATGATATTTCCGGCCGATACCGCCGAAGCAGAAACCTCCACGGGCATGATATCCTGAATGGTCCATGGCTGGCGACCCACTTCCGCAACGATCCACCCCAACTGACTGGCCAGGAAGGAAAGCGGAATGCTCCATAACGCCACATACTGCAACCACCGGGTGTTGTTCATTTTTTTCTTGTAGAGATAGTACAGCAGCACCACGAAAAGCAAAATGAAAAACATCCCGATCATCACCATCAGGTGAAAACTGTAAAAGGTGATCGGCACATGGGGAATCAGATCCGCTCCGGTCTCGAGATATCCGTAACCAAAATGGGCATAGTTCTCCCTGAGAATTGCCTCATGGTCGGCTGCATCGGCCTCACGCCCATCCTTCATGGCCATCTGATAATCGGCCAGTGCCTGAATGGCTTTTTCTCCCCGCACCTTACGTTCTTCAAAAGAGAGTGCCGTTGTCCCATCGGGAAGGGTATAACCACCCTCAATTATATCTTTCACGCCAGGCACAAAAGCATTTATGTTGCGGTATCCCAGAAGAGACAAAAGCTTGGGTATTTCCACTTTGGCAATGTAGGGATTCACGTCGTCGTTGTATTCCTTCTTGGCAGGGTTCAACACACCAAAAGCCACCAGGCCGGTTCCTTCCTTACCCGTATATAATCCTTCCATGGCAGCCAGCTTCATCGGTTGTTTTTGTGCCACCTGATAGGCGGAGCCATCACCGGTGACGGCAAGCATCACAAAACCGACCAGGCCCACAAGTGACGCGATTTTGATGCTTTGAATGGCAAATTCGACATGTCTCTTTTTTAGGAGATACCAGCCCGACACACCTGCCACGAAAGAGGCACCTACGGCCCAGCAGGAGAAAACAGCATGGAGAAACTTGTTGTAAGCTACAGGGGAAAGCGTTACTGCCCAGAAATCGACCATTTCATTGCGCACGGTATCGGGATTGAATTCCATTCCGATGGGGTATTGCATCCATGCGTTGGCAACCAGGATCCAGAAAGCAGACAGTGTGGCTCCCGTAAAGACAAGCCATGTAGAGAGCAGATGCGCTTTCCTGCTTACCCTGTTCCAGCCAAAAAACATGACGGTGACAAAGGTGGCTTCCAGAAAAAAAGCAATGATGCCTTCAATGGCCAGGGGAGCGCCAAAGATGTCGCCCACAAACCAGCTGTAATTCGACCAGTTTGTGCCGAACTGAAACTCCAGAATAATCCCCGTGGCTATACCAATGGCAAAGTTGATACCGAAGATCTTTTGCCAGAACCGGGTTGTGACCTTCCACTTCTCATCACCTGTTTTTACATAGATGCTCTCCATGATGGCCATGATGAGCGCCAAGCCGATGGTAAGAGGGACAAAAATCCAGTGATAGCCGGCAGTGAGCGCGAACTGTCCTCTTGCCCAATTTACTGCAGATATACTTAATAGATCCATATATTATTCAGATTATACTTGTTATTTTTGGATACTCTTCTTTCCGACGGAGTTATTAACCGTTTTTCTGAAGATTTGTCGGTTTAGTTGTTGTGATTTTTTTTAAAATTTCCGTTCAGGCCTGACCTATTCCTCCAATGGGCGGCAAAAATCCGGGATCGGTTTGAAGACGGATGGTCCCATTTTGTTGTTCAAACTTATCGATATTCTCTTTCAGCGCCATGAATAGCCGTTTGGTGTGCTCCGGAGTCAGAATGATGCGTGACTTGACTTTCGCTTTGGGTACTCCCGGCACGATACGAATGAAATCGACGACGAACTCGGAAGTTGAATGTGAAATAACGGCCAGGTTTGAATAAATGCCCTGCGCAATCTCATCACTCAACTCGATCTGGATCTCGTTATCCTGATTGATTTTTTCCATTATAACTGTGAATTAAATGTTATTTATAAATATTATAAATAAGCCTGAACAAAGAAAATTAAATTTTCCTTATCTGCAAAAGAAAAGTCAGAGATTCTTGAAATTTTTCTTTAATTTATCGCCCGAAAAATAATCTGTTCAGCTTCTCCATTGCTTATATGATAAATTCAGTGAATCGGCAACTCCCTGAAAGACCACATCTCCCCGCACAACATTCAAGCCCTGCTTCAGATCGGGATGAGACAGGCAGGCACCCTCCCACCCTTTTTCAGCGAGCGTGATTACGTATGGCATGGTCGCGTTGGTGAGGGCACGCGTCGAAGTGATCGGTACGGCGCCCGGAATATTTGCCACGCAATAGTGAATGACTCCATCCACCACATACACAGGATCTTCATGTGTTGTCGGATGTGTGGTTTCAAAACAGCCACCCTGATCGACCGACACATCGATGATCACGGTGCCGGGTGTCATCTCTTTCAGCATCTCCCGGGTTAGCAGATGGGGAGCCTTCATACCCACCTGCAGGGTTGCTCCGATAACCAGGTCGGCCGTCTTCACCAAATCGGAGATGGCAAATCGGGTGGAGTAAACCGTCTCCACGTTGGCGGGCATCACTTCTGACAAATAACGTAGCCTGTTCAAATTGATGTCCAGTATTTTCACATTGGCTCCCATTCCGGCAGCCATTAAAGCGGCATTGGAGCCCACGACACCTGCGCCGATGATGATCACATCGGCCGGTTTTACACCCGGAACACCTCCCAACAGCACGCCCTTTCCACCTTGCGGTTTTTCAAGATATTTGGCTCCCTCCTGTACGGAGAGGCGTCCTGCCACCTCACTCATGGGGGTAAGCAGTGGTAAGGTCCCGTTTTGGTCTATTACAGTCTCATAGGCTATGCAAACGGCGCCGCTCCGCATCATGGCTTCCGTCAGTTTTTTATCGGATGCAAAGTGAAAGTAGGTAAACAGCACCTGATTTTCTCTGATCAGCGGGAATTCTCTTTCCTGCGGCTCCTTTACTTTTACGATCATATCGGCACGCGCGTACACTTCCTCCATAGTGTCTACTAATTCAGCTCCTGCTTTGATGTAACGTTCATCGGGCAGGTTACTTTCAATGCCGGCATTCCTCTGTACGAATACGGTGTGACCTCTGCGTGTGAGTTCATACACGCCGGCGGGAGTCATTGCTACCCTCCCCTCCTGGATCTTAATCTCTTTGGGTATTCCTATGGTCATCATAATGAAGTAATTAGATATTTTTTAAATGAGCTGTAAGTGATAATACAAAAATAACACAAAAAAAATAAAAATAACATCCTTCCTGTTAAAAAAAAACGATGCCGCATCTCTACACGGAACAAATGTTATCAATAAACATCGCCCGACAGGATAAAGTTGAAACATTTTTTGCAGTTTGCAGATTAAATCGTATTTTTGTATGGTATTTAGATTATCGGAATATAAAATAATTTGCACAATGGTTAGTTATAAAGAATTGGGTTTAGTAAACTCTAAAGAGTTGTTCAAAAAAGCAGTTGACGGTGGCTATGCCATTCCTGCTTTTAATTTTAACAATATGGAACAATTGCAGGCCATTATTTCCGCCTGCGTGGAAACGAAGTCACCCGTGATCCTTCAGGTATCCAGCGGTGCACGTAAATATGCCAATCAGACCTTGCTGCGTTATATGGCTCAGGGAGCCGTTCAATATGCCAAAGAGTTGGGTTATGAAATTCCCATCGTGCTTCATCTCGATCATGGTGACAGCTTCGAACTTTGCAAAGACTGTATCGAAAGTGGCTTTTCATCTGTGATGATCGACGGTTCACATCTTCCTTATGAGGAAAACATCGCTTTGACAAAGAAAGTGGTTGAATATGCTCATCAGCATGGTGTTACCGTGGAAGGCGAGCTGGGTGTCCTGGCCGGCATCGAAGATGATGTTCAGGCAGAACACCATACATATACCGAACCCGATGAAGTTGTCGACTTCGTGTCACGCACCGGCGTAGACTCACTGGCTATCTCCATCGGCACTTCACACGGTGCGTTCAAGTTTACTCCCGAACAGTGTACCCGCAATGAAGAGGGTGTATTGGTACCGCCCCCCTTGCGTTTCGATATTCTCGAAGAAATTGAAAAACGCATACCGGGATTCCCCATCGTGCTGCACGGCTCCTCTTCGGTACCCCAGCAATATGTGGAAACCATCAACAAGTATGGTGGTAAACTAAACGACTCCATCGGTATCCCCGAAGAACAGTTGCGCAAAGCTGCCAAGTCGGCCGTATGTAAAATCAATATCGACTCCGATGGCCGCCTGGCGATGACTGCTGCTGTACGCGAAGTATTCGCTACAAAACCGGCAGAATTCGATCCCCGCAAGTATCTGGGACCTGCACGCGAAGAACTGAAAAAACTGTACATGCACAAGACAGAGAAAGTACTCGGCAGTGCTGGTAAAGCATAAACGAAGACCAAGATAATTACAAAAGGATTGACCGAAATGGTACAATCCTTTTTTTATGCTGTAACGCCCGGTAATGGGCCTATTCAAGAGATCATCGCCGGTTCATATCCAAGATCATCTGGTTGAAATTAGTTTCTTTCAGCAAGTCATCCAGCGAAAGGTGCATCCTGTATCGCCAGTAATGTGTCGGATTGGCCGGTATGTTGATGCGTTCGGCAGCTGCATGGGGGTTCCACAGCTTTTCATCGGCCGACATCCAGTCCTGCCAGGGCAATATGACCCACATCGCCGTCGATTGAAGGTGATTGGTAAGAATCTCCCTGCAGAGCACTGCGCTGCATGCTTCGGGAGCAGTACCTTCGTGGTGCAGAACTTCGTTATAGTAGCGTTGCGTAACCTCTCTGTTTTCCGTCCACCATGCCCGGAGGGGCGACATATCATGGGTTGATGTGGTGCATACGGAGAGATAAGGCAATGAATGCAGATCAGCAAACGTGGCTTTTGCATCTTTGGGCATACGCTGAATCTCCAGACTCAACATCTGTAACTCATTCATGACCGAAGGAACACAATCGGGTACCATTCCCAAATCTTCGCCACAAGCCAGCATCGATGTGGATGAAAGCAGCGCCGGCAGTTTCTGCATGGCTTGTTCGCGCCAGAAGTAGTTGTGCTTATAATAATAAAAATCATCATACAGCCTGTTGAAAGCATCTTTCACATGATCATCCAGATACCGGTAGGAATAGGTATACTGTGCAGTGATACGCGGATGAAACCTGTGCTGATCATGCCGGTCACGGATAAAGAGAACCTCGGTGCAAAGCGAAAGCAGTCCATTCCGGATGCGTCTGCTTTTTTCATCCGGCAGATCGGCAAATAGCTGGTCAATCTTCTGCTGGGTATCACAGAATGATTTCAGTCTGAACCGCTGCCATCCCGAGATATCCAGATAACTGTCCTTCACCTCATCGGTATAATCACCAAATATTTCAGGCAGATAATGCTCGTGAATAAAGGGTTTAGCCATTCTTTCCTCGTCGAAAGGAATGCCTGCGCGACTGATCTCTTCCACCCAGTATGGCAATGCCGGACTAAAATATCCGAGCAGACCCTGCACGGCATGGAGCGGTATTTCCCAGATGCGGAAAAAACCCAGGATATGATCAATACGGTAGGCATCGAAATAATCAGACATCTTGCGAAAACGGCTGATCCACCAGGCGTAGTCATCTTCGGCCATCGCCTGCCAGTTGTAAGTTGGAAATCCCCAGTTTTGACCCAGATAGGAAAAATCATCGGGTGGCGCACCACTCTGGGTATCCATATTGAAAAGACCGGGTGCGGTCCAGGCATCAATGCTATTACGACTGATGCCGATTGGAATATCTCCTTTCAGGGTAACACCCTTCTCCCGTGCATATGTCTTTACGCCTGAAAATTGCTCGTGAAGCAGGTATTGTATAAAATACCAATAGCAGATTTCTCTTCTTGCATCGGGATTATTCTCCACCATGTGCTGCAGAAGATGTTCGTCGAAACTGCTGAACTCGCCCCATTCCAAAACGTCGGCACGCTTATTCCTGTCGCGCAGATAACAATAGCAGGCATACGGGAAAAGCCAGTGGCTGTTTATCCCGTAGAAGGCCGAATATCCGGCAGACGACAATACCTGCTCGCCGCGTTCCAGAAAAAGATCACGGCCATAGCTTGTTTTCAGTTGCAGGACCTGCTCATAGTCTATCTCTGCCAGACTGTTCAGTCGTGCTGCCTCAGCAGTGTATGACTGGAATTTTTCCTTGTCTGTCAGCGGAAGAGCATGACATCCCAGGTAAATGGGATGAAGGGCGTAAATGGAGATGGCACTATAAGGATAGGAGTCGCGCCATGTTCCGGTTGCGGTGGTATCATTCACCGGAAGCAGTTGAATGAGCTGCTGCCCGGTGAGTGATACCCAGTCGATCATTTTATAAAGATCGGTGAATTCACCGATACCAAAGCTCTCGTTCGTTTTCAGAGAGAAAACAGGTATTGAAGTACCGGTGCCTTTGTAGTTGAAGTTGTGATAATGATATTGCAAACCCATTTCCACAAAGACAACACCCTGTTCGCAAGCTTTTTCGGCATAAAGGATGCGATTGCCGCCATCTTCCCAGTGAATGATTTCACCAGTGGCTTTGTCTCTTATGACGAACTTGTATTCGCAGGAAGGAGGAATTTTTTTTGCGTCCAATACAATCTGCCACTCCCCTTCATCCACATAAGATAAAGGCAATGCCCCTTCAGGATTCCAGTTTCCCAGGGTGTCACAGTTGCCGGTCACACACACCTGCTGCTCCCTGTTTGCAAAGGGACAAATTACATTCAAGAGTACCGAATGGGCAGGATACTTCAAAGGAATAGGCTCCTTCGCATGTCGAAAGATGCTGCTGGTGAAAACGGAAGAATAGAGATAAGCATGCCAGGGCTTGCTTTTCCAAAGATCGTGTATGAGAAACTTCTTTTTGTCTTTGCTAGCGTGCAATTTGCGATTGGCACCCCATTCCCGTCGGATAATGCTCTCTCCCTGGCGGATGAGGTAGTAGTAATATACATCTTTGGTTCCCGTCACATTCACTTCCGTGAACCAGTCATCTCCCGCAGCTGAAAGAACAATTGCTTTGGATTCATCAAACTGTCCCAGCTCCGGCGTAGATCCACAGAGACAAACCTGTTGTCCCGATGCGGTATGATAGTTGATTTGAAATGATAAAAGAGCCATTCAGATTCTCTCGTTATGATCATAAAAGGCGATATCCGCTTTTCAATGATACGCTGTATTAAATTATTCGTTTATCGGGACAAATCTACAATAATTTATAAACGAAAATGATTGAAACTGATCTCTTTTAAGCGGAATACCGTGCAATCGATTGCGACAGCATATGCTGTCGCAGATATTGGATCTGTTTATTCTACAAGAAGATAAGAATCAGCAATTGCGCCGAGATGACCCGGAGAAACATGGTCAGCGGATATACGGTGGCATAGCTCACAGCAGGAATATCATTCCCGGCTGCAGCATTGGCATATGACAATGCCGGGGGGTCGGTCATACTTCCCGCAATCAGACCCATCAGCGTAAAATAGTTCAGTTTGTACACTTTCCGTCCGATCGTACCGATGATTAACAGCGGAACAACAGTGATGATCACGCCATAACCTATCCACACATATCCGCCGTTAACCACCGTCTCCACGAAATTACCACCGGCCCCCAGTCCTACACAGGCGAGGAAAATGGCTATACCAATCTCACGCAACATCAGATTGGCACTCATGGTCGTGTAAGTCACCAGTTTATATTTGGGACCAAATTTGCTGATCAGGATGGCCACGATAAGCGGTCCGCCGGCAAGACCCAGTTTTACCGGCTGGGGAATGCCGGGAATGATGAAAGGGATGCTCCCTACCAGCACACCCAACGCAATGCCGATAAAAAAGGAGATGAGGTTGGGTTCTCTCAGTCTTTTGAGTGAATTGCCGAGAAACTTCTCCACGTTAAGGATCGATTCTTCCGACCCGACCACTGTCACACGGTCACCCAGCTGTAACTGCAATCTTGAATCGGCAATCAGGTCCATACCGGCTCGGTTCACACGGGTGATATTGATACCGAAAAGATTTCTCAGTCGCAGGCTTCCGATGGAACGTCCGTTGATCGCCGACTTGGTAATGGATATCCTTCGAGATACAAGCTGAGAATCCAGTTTGTTCCACTCCTCTTTGCCCATTTCAATACGCTGTCCTATCATTGCTTCTATTACCTCGATGTTCTTCAGATTGGAAACCACCAACACCTTATCACCCTCATTCAGGACGGTTTGCGTTTTCGGCACCACCAGTTCCTGCGTACGGACATGCAACACGCGCGAGATCACAAATTCTTTTTGTATGAGGTGCTTGATTTCTCGTATATTCTTTCCAAAGATGGAAGGGTTCTCCACCAGGAGTGAAAACATATTCGCTTCGGTCATTTTGGATTCACTCTTGTCATCCAGTTCGCTGTTTTCTTTGGCAAAATTGATGCGAAAAATATACCGGAACAGAACGATGGACATAATGATGCCGACCACACCCAGGGGATATGCTACGGCATAGGCAGTGGCAATGGTCGGGTCCACAGTTCCCGTCACATCGGTGTAGGTCTGTTGTGCTGCACCCAAGCCAGGGGTATTGGTAACTGCACCCGAGAGTATCCCAACCATGGTGGCAATGGGAATGCCGGTGACAACATGAATGATGTAGGTGGTCAGCACGCCCAGAAGGACCACGCCTGTGGCCAACAGGTTGAGGGTGATTCCTCCCTGTTTAAATGATGAAAAGAAGCTGGGTCCCACCTGCATACCAATTGAGAAGATAAAAAGGATCAGTCCGAATTCTTTCAGAAAATGCAGTACGTTGGGGTCAATCGCCAGACCCAGATGTCCCAGAAATATCCCAAAAAACAAAATCCATGTCGTCCCGAGAGAGATGCCGAAAATTTTAATTTTTCCCAGCAAGAGTCCCATGGATATCACCAGCGCAAGCACCATGATAGCATGGGCAATGCCGGTACCAGTAATTAATTCAACTAACCAATCCATTGTCATCAATAACCTAAAATATATGTAAAAATCGTCGCAAAGATAGTGTTAATTCACCAAATATAAAAACTTATCAAACAGATGAAGGATCACCACAATTCAACAATCTTCCAGTTCGAAGAAAGAGAATCGGGAAAATTCACGTACTTTTGCACCGAAATTGAAGTTATATGAAGAAGCTACATGTAATCACACCGGTCAAGAACTCTGTTGATACAACCCTTCGCACGATAGCAAGCGTGTGTAATTCACGTATGGAAACGAAGTTTCAGTACACGGTATATGATGATTTCAGCGATGATGAAACCGTCAAAGCGCTCTTACTGGCGAAGGATCAGTTCGACTTCGAACTGATCAGCCTGAGCAGTATCACACAGCATCCGTCGCCCAACTACTTGATGATATTACAGCTTGCCCAGCAGAAGGCGCTGGAGGATGACGCACACCTGGTCATCGTTGAGTCGGATGTGGTTGTTGAACCCCATACGCTGCAAACCATGCAGGAAAGAGCCCATCTATTGCCCAAGTCGGCGATGCTGGGTGCCGTCACGACCGATGAAAACAGACATGTAAACTTCCCCTATCTTCATGCAAGAAAATATGCACAGGGCAGCATCAAAACGTCCAAAAGAATCAGCTTTTGCTGTACATTGCTAAGCAACACCTTACTGGCGAAATATGATTTCCACCTTCTCGACAAGGGAAAAACATGGTTCGATGTTTCCATTTCGCACAAGGCCCTGGAGCTGGGTCTCTCCAATTACGTTCTCACCGATACGCCGGTCCTGCACTATCCGCACAGCAGCCGCCCCTGGAAAAATCTCAAAAAGACCAATCCCCTACTCTATTACTGGCAGAAATTCGTGTTGAGAAGAGAGAAAATTTGATTCAGCTTATTTTACGAAGGTCACAGCAACCCATTGATTCATTTCAGCAAAAGAGTGATAGCGCCATCCGGCTTCTTCCCCCTTTTCGCGTATGAGCGGGATATCTTCCTGATAAAATCCGCTCATAATGATATGGCCCCCTTCTTTCAATACGCTGTCATACAATGGAATATCCTGTAGGAGCACATTCCTGTTGATATTGGCAAAGATCACATCGAAACGCTTGTTTCCCAACAACTCGGCTCCACCCGACAGCACACTGATATTGCTGATGCCATTGAGCTGTACGTTCTCGCGTGCGTTGTTGCAGGCCCATTCATCAATATCGATTGCTGTTACGGAATCTGCTCCTTTCATAGAAGCCAGTATGGCCAGTACGGCTGTTCCGCATCCCATATCCAATACCCATTTCCCCTCTAAATCCATGGACAGGATTTCTTTCAGAATCAATCCGGTTGTCTGATGATGTCCTGTACCGAATGCCATCTTTGGATCGATGGTGATATTGTATTTGGCTTGTCTTTCAGGAAGATGAAACGAGCTGTGAATCAAGCAGTCGTCTCCAATCAGGATGGGTTTAAAATAGTGCTTTTCCCACTCTTCATTCCAGTTTCTATCTTCCAGTTCATGGTATTTCCAGCTTATGTGGGCCTCCAATGGTAAAGCAGCCAGAAGTTCCGTTATTTTTTGGGCAGAGTAAAGAGGCGCCGGGACATAAGCATCCAACCCACCGGCAACCTGTTCAAATGTCTCAAAACCAATGTCGGCCAGCATGGCCGCCAGCACATCCTTCACCATCTCCCTGTCGGGATCACAGACAAACTGCACCTGTATATATTTCATTCTATCCTAATTTTATGCTCGTAGTTCTTACAAAAGTAGGCAACTTTCCGGAATCGGCGAAAAGGAGTCTAAAAAAAACAACCCTTTACTCCCAAAAAGTAAAAAACTCTTTCATCAACCGCTAAAATGTTTATAATTGTTACAAAAATGTCTATTTCATGTAAGAAAACACCTGAATTGGTTTTTTTGTCCTACTTTTATCCAGCAAAAAACATCGTTTTCCTGCAGTGACATCATCCGTATTGTTGACTTCTGATGATCGGCGCCAGGAGAACTGTCTGTCAAATATCATCTTATGAGAATTACTACCGGATTTATCGTTTTTATCATAGCCTCCTTCTTGTTTCAAGGTTATAGTCAGGTTCAACGCCCTAAAATATTATCGCTGATTGAGGAAGGTGTGGCATTACACGATCAGGGAGAATACAAGCAGGCCATTGAAAAATATCAGGATGCCTTAAAACTTCAGCCAGGTTGTCCGCAGGCTACCTATGAGATCGCTCTGTCCTACCTGGCAATGAAAGATTTTAACAAAGCATCGGAATTCAGTACAGCCGTTATCAATACAAACGATAAGCAACTTTCACCCGGTGCCTATGCCGTGAAAAGTGAAGCATTGGTCGAAATGGACCGGCTGGATGAAGCAATCAGCCTCTTGCATGAGGGTTTGGGCAAATATGGCGATGAATACCTTCTTCATTTTAATATGGCGGTGAATTATTATAAGAAGGACGACATGGACAAAACGCTCGAACATATAAAAAAGGCGATCGACCTGGATAAATCACACAGCGGTGCTTTTCTGTTGTATGCCTACGCGCTGAACAACAGTGGGCTTTGGGTCCAGAGCATTCTTTCCATGCAAATGTTTCTGCTGCTGGAACCCGACAGCCAACGATCTAAAAATGCCTTTGAAGAGATGCTGCAGACCATGCGCATAAAAAAAATAGGTGAGCCGGTGGAACGTTCCTTTATCCAACAACAGATGATGCGGAATAAAGGGACATTGCTACATCCGGAAGAGACTCCCCCATTGTCAGTCAAGGATGGTCTGAACCGGGATCTGGTATACAAGGCCATCAACGTCACCCTCGACTCATTGCAGGCCACCCCTGTCGTTGAAGATGAATTCACTCAGTTTAAAGCAGTAAACCAGGCCATCATGAAGGTACTCCAGAAAGAGAGTCTCAACGCCAACAGTCAGGGTGTCTTGTGGACCTTCTACGTGCCATTCTTTTCAAGCATCGAATTATCAAACTATTACGATACATTTTGCCGTTATATCAGTGTCTCTTACTATCCCGAATCTTTGGCGTGGTGGCAACAAAACCGGCTGGCCGCGGAGAATTTTGTGCGGTGGTTTGAAAAAGGAGACAATATCTGATCGATGAGTTAAATAAATTAGGTAACTTTGCGTTGTAGTCCGAATATATGGGAATGATCGACGAGGAAAAACTACTGGAGGAGTTACGCAATCCGCTTACAAGCCGTAAAGGGTTTGCAGCTCTGGTATCTGAATACAGCGAGAGGCTTTATTGGCAGATACGAAAGATGGTACTTTCTCACGACGACGCCAACGATATCCTGCAGGATGTTTTCATCAAAGCATGGACCAACCTCGACAATTTCAGGGGGGAATCCAAGCTGACTACCTGGCTTTACCGCATTGCCATCAACGAAAGCATTACCTTCCTGAATAAAAAGCGGATCCAGAACAACATTTCAATTGACGACGATGACACGTTTCTGCTTAACACCATTGAGAGCGATGAATATTTCGATGGCGACGAAGCACAAAAATTGTTGCAAAAAGCCATCCTCACCCTCCCCGACAAGCAACGCCTTGTTTTCCAGATGAAATATTTTGAAGAGATGAAATACGAAGATATGTCGGATATCCTGGGTACCTCTGTGGGAGCGCTCAAAGCATCCTATCATCATGCTGTAAAGAAAATAGAAAAAATTTTAGGCGACCCTGATTAAACCTTTTACATATCAAGAAGTCTATTCATCAGTACAGCGAAAAGAGAAAGGTATGGAAACAAAGATTAACAAATTAAAAGAAATAGATAAAACGAAAAATCCGTTTAAAGTACCCGATAATTATTTCGCGCAATTCAACGAAGAGATAATGAGCCGCCTTCCAGAAAAGGAATATGTTGCTCCCCGTCAGGTACCTTTATGGGATAAAGTGAAACCGTGGGTTTACCTGGCGGCCATGTTCGTGGGAATGTATTTTACCGTTAATTTTCTGACCCGGAATACCGACAAAGAGCAAATTACAACGGAACAGTCAGCCACCGCTATCCAACCAGGCACATCACCTGTCGACAATTATTGGTCCACAGTACACATCACCGAAGAAGAGTTTTATCAATTTCTTGAGGAACAAGTAGTTGATGATGGTTACTATGATTACATGTATAATCAATATTATTTGAATTAAGAGCATAACCAAACCTCTTTTTAATAAGATTTTGTCATGAGAAAAAGTATAATTTTGATATTGACGCTATGTGTGCTTCCCCTATACACCTCTTTGTTGCCAGCTCAAAACAAAAAGATGAACATGGCCGATTATGAAAAGAGGAAGATGGAATTTATCCAGAAGGAAGCCGGCCTCACGCAGGCTGAGGCCAACAAATATTTTCCGCTGAACAGCGAACTGACACAGAAAAAGTTTGAACTACACAAGCTTCACAGGGATAAGGTGCAACGAATCAAGGACAACAGCAACATTTCTGACGAAGAATACCGGAGAATGCTTGATGACGATGTGGAGGTGAAACTCAAGGAGGCCGCTCTTGACAAGTTATATGCTCCCAGGTTTGAGAAAGTGCTTGCCCCGGAAAAGCTCTACAGGGCACAACAAGCCGAAAGAAGCTTTATCCAGAAAGAAGTCAGCAACTTCAGAAGCGAACAGGGGAATAGAAAATAGGAAACTACTGCTTTTCAGTGAGATACTTCCAAAATCGTTTTGGCATGTGCTGACGCTGCAACCGGGGGTTAATGCGTTCCTTGATGGTCATCGCCTTGAAATAGCCTTTCCAGAGCTCCTGAAACATTTTCTCGTCTGCCGCCATCATCGTCTCATCCAGCTTTCCGCCCAGCAGATGTACATCATCATCGAGCGTGATCTCCTCTACCCTTTGCAAATCGTAATAATAACCGTAATGCCGCTTCACATCATAGATAATCCATTTCTGATCTGAGAAACGGTCCCTGAAATGATCCACCGTCAATGGCAATGCATTATACCGGGGTGATACGGGGGCAAAGAAGATGTCATCGGCTGCCTTTTGAAAACGGACAAACATGCGCAGATAGTGTCCCTCGTGTCCGACTCTTTTTGCTGTCTGAAACAACTTCAGTACATCGGCATCACCAAAGTTCATTTCAATGGAAACAGTGCTGTCGATATTTTTACATATATACCTGAAAATCAACTCATCACAACCAGTTTCCTCCGACAACCAGGCATGGGTCAGTATGTTGCATGCCTGTGCCGAGATTTTCTTTTCCAACGCTGTCCAAACCCTGCGTGTTTTCTCTTCCACGGTATCCACCCGGTGGCTTTCCTCGGTAAACAAGGGTACGATACTCCCCTCCCCCAGCAACCTGTCGGGAAATGTTTTCCGGCTATAGGCATCAAATACCGCAGAGAGAAGCCCTTCGAATGTTTTGTCGTAAAAGAATACACGCATGGCAAGGGGGTGGTTAATCCGGAAAAATGATGGCAAGCTGTCCATCCTCTTTTTTTTGTTTTACCGGTTGGGAGAGGATCTTCCGCAGATAGTCCGGTGTAGCTTCATTGACCGTGAACATGGGTAATTCGTTGCAGGTAATAAAATATTGTGCCTTCTTCATGACGATACCCATTTTTTTCAGTTGCGAAGCATTCAGTCGGCCAAATCTTCGGGAGGTAACGATCAGTTTGGCCGATTTGACGCCGATGCCGGGCACACGCAGAATAGCCGCATAGTCGGCACGGTTGATGTCGACGGGGAACATCTCCGGATGGCGCAACGCCCAGGAGAGCTTGGGATCGATCTGCAGATCGAGGTCCGGATATTGATCGTCCACAATCTCATCGGCACGGAACTGATAAAAACGCATCAGCCAGTCGGCCTGATACAAGCGGTTCTCTCTCACCAGTGGCGCCTGTGTCAACGCCGGCAATCGTTTATCGTAACTGTTCACCGGTATAAAGCCTGAATAATAGACCCGCTTCATGCTGGGCCGCTTATATAAGAGGGAGGAAATACGTAAAATATCTTTGTCCGTTTCACTGGTAGCTCCCACGATCATTTGGGTGCTCTGTCCGGCAGGAACAAAACGAGGGACCGTGCGCATCCGTTTCCGATCTTCCAGATGCTGCAGCATTCCCTGCTGAATATACCGCATCGGTTCAAAGATGCTGCCATGATTTTTCTCCGGAGCAAGGAGCTTGAGATTTTCTTCGGTCGCTATTTCCAGGTTCACACTCATGCGATCGGCATACAATCCCGCTTCGTTGATCAGCTCCCGACTGGCTCCGGGGATACTTTTCATGTGTATATATCCATTGAACCGGTGCGTCAGTCGCAATTCTTTGATTACCCGCACCATCCGTTCCATGGTGTAATCGGGACTGCTGACAACCCCCGAACTCAGAAACAACCCTTCGATATAATTGCGTCGATAAAAGGAAATGGTCAGCTCCACCAGCTCCTGAACCGATAAGGTAGCCCGCCGGATGTCGTTGCTTCTGCGGTTTATGCAATAGGCGCAATCGTAGATACAGTTGTTGGTGAGCATGATCTTTAACAACGAGATACAACGCCCATCTTCCGAAAAACTGTGACAAATGCCCATGCCGCCCACCGTATTCCCCAGACTGCCTGCCTTGTTTTTGCGGACAGTGCCACTGGATGAGCAGGATACATCGTATTTGGCCGATTCTGCCAATACCTTCAGTTTCTCAAGAACAGCTTCATTCATCGCATCACAAAGGAAGAAATTTCCCGGGAGAGGACAAACGGAAAATATCAGAAAATGACGATGGTGTTGATAAATAAATACCCCTGGATTTCCCTTCCTGATACGTCATAAATAGCTCGTATCTGGCTCATCATATCTCCTTATGTATTGGGAGCAGTATTGGACCAGTATAGGCCGAGTAAAAAGCAAATAAAGGACAATATTAGGAGCAAAATCAGGCAAAGATCAGAACTGAATATTTTTTGGTATACTCATATTGGGTTTATAAAAAAAAATGTCTATAAATGTCTGAAAGACAATTTATAGACAATTAATCAGTTTTAAAATGCTGAATGACAACAATTTACTGAATTTCGTGGAGCTGGAGGGAGTCGAAACTTCGACCAACCAACATTAAATATCAATACTTTACACCTGTTAAATCTGAATGTCCACCTAGCTCTCCACCTTGAAAAGGATCTAAAAATGTGGAATTTTCATGTGTCAAAGATACAAAAAATATACGACATTTTAATGTTAGTAGGCTGTTTTTTAGTGTAGTTTGAGTATATTATTTAGGGAGATAACTAACTTTTGATATGCTTTATTTATTAGTTATCCGAAAATGAGAGGATGTACTTGTTCGGCTTTTAGTCCTGTGTATTGGCAGAACTCATCAATGCTGACGAGCTGATGATCTTCTTTTTGATAGTGCTGCTTAATCTGCGTTAGCAGAGTTCTTCCATAACGTTCGCTTTTGCCGGTTATTCGTTGTACATCCTTGGGATATATGCAAATTCGTTTTGCTTCCATCAGACGGCTCTTAATGCGACAAATTTACAATTATTTATTTGATATTTCTGCCGTTTTTGGAAAAAAAGGCTGGAATGACTATTAACGGAAGCTTATAGATTCCGGGTAGTGGCGTTGTGCTATACATTTGTTGCAATAATTTTAAATTTTTGAATTATGGCACAACAAAAAAGTATTTTGAAACTAAAAGGAACCATCGGTGGAATTACCTTCTACAAATCGAAAGATGGTTATCTGGCCCGGGAAAAGGGCGGAGTGGATGCTTCCCGAATTGCCAACGATCCGGGATTTGCCCGTACACGTGAAAACGGCGCTGAGTTTTCCAACGCAGCTTCTGCAGGAAAACTATTGCGCGATGCCGTTCGTGTGTTGGGTAAGGATGCATCTGATGGACGTGTAACAGCCCGTTTGACTCAAGTCATGGCGCAAATTAAGAACATGGATGAAGCGAACGCCAGGGGCGAGCGACATGTTGGTGAAGGTATGGCCAAAGATGAAGCTAAAGCGCTTTTGAATGGTTTTAACTTCAATGAAAATGCAGTTTTGGGAGCTGTGTTGTATACACCTTTTTCGGTGGATGCAGCAACAGGCGAAATCAAAATTGTATCTTTGAATCCGCAAAATGACATTAGTTTACCAAGTGGTGCATCGCATGTTGTTTTGAAAAGTGGATTTGCAAGTATCAATTTCCTGACTGGTGAGTCAGAAATGACCGTATCGGCACCTGTACGCATTGCAACGAATGCAGCTGAACAGGCTGTTTCTCTGAAACCGGCAACTGCTCCGGCAATTGAAGGGACTCATTTTTATCTGTTGTCGATTGACTTTGTTCAATCAGTGAACAATGCAGATTATTCTTTGAATAACAACTCGTATAACGTGTTGGCTATTGTTGGTATTGAATAATCATAAAACCAATTGTTTATGAATACAGATAAGAATGCAACCGCAACCGATCCGAACAGCATGAGTGTTGTGGAACGTGTCAAAGCTCCGACTCCTAAGTTTTTTAAAACGTTGCGGACAATCGGTTTAGCTTTAGCGGCCGTTGGTGGGGCTATTTTAGCGGCTCCAGTTGCTGTACCAGCTGCACTGGTAAGTATTGCCGGCTACGTTGCATTGGCTGGTGGAGTAATGACGGCAGTCAGTCAAACAGCTGTAGATACGAACGCTAAAGACGGTCAGTAATGAAACTTCCAGAACCAAACCACGACGGTCAGGTATATGCCGGAACTTGCGGAGGCATGTTTCTTTCTATCTTCAGCAATGTGTTTGTTGAAGATTTGGTAAGAACGGTGATTCTGGCCGTCGTTGGTGCTGTTGTAAGCTTTGGAGTTTCGCTAGTATTGAAAAGGCTTATTAAAGGTAAAAGACGACCCCCAACCCCTAAAGGGGGCTTGTAACAACTCATTGAAAAGAAAAATATATATATCTACTGTTTTATGGTGTGGTAACCTTTGCAGTGGTTCAGCCTCCCGGCGGGGAGGCTTTTTTTATGCCCATACATTACAAATACTTGTAAAAAAGCATACGCTTTGCATCCTGGACAAGTTTCAGATTTTTTCTGAATTTATTTTCCATATCTTCCAAACTACGAAGAGCTACTACGGCTTTTTCGAATTGAATTGGATTGGCTTCCACTTTTTCCAACCCATCAGAAAGGCATTCCTTTACATCCCGAATCACAATAAATGGAATAACTGACCCCCGCAAAAATGGATAAAAGGCTTTAGACTGCCAAAGGCTGTACAATAGCCAGTAAACCTGCTCTTTGTCTTCGTTGTTTGAGAATTGAATTACAAAGCAATTCGGACAGGGTGAAACAAGCGGTTTTCCGCTGTTATTTCCTTTGTTTAGGATATAGAAATGAGGTTTGTCATTCTCTAATTTCTGATTGTAAGACTTCAAAATAAAGGTACACATAAGCCAAACGATTAAAGGGTTAATACATGAGCTACTGCCCCTGCAAATAATTTTTACCCCCAGAAAAGAGAAAGAAAAAAAGAAGAAAAAAAAAGGATATACTCCTCAAACAGCCAGAGAAGCGGCGGCTGTCAAGGTTTTTTGTCAGAATACTACCCGAAGTGAAACGAGGTGTGGAGATTGTGACAAAAACCCGTAGGGCTTGACCTTTACTGACGGTAAGCGAAACGGCTATCTTTGTATATTCATTTTTTTTTGGCGGAAAACGTATTATGCTTTCTTACTGTATTGTTTTATATTTTATTGAATTTAAACTACCTGCTAAATCTTATATTCACTGCATTGATTTACATTACATTTATTTGTATTATATTCTGCCCAAAGGGCATAGAAACTGCAATTCAAAAAATATTTGGGGTGGGTGGTCGGGGGTTGGCGTGGGAGAAGCAGGTTTAAACCGAATTTCTTGGTAAAAACAGCCTTGAGCCAGCGTTGACAGCAAGGCTTAAATGCGAGAGTAGAGAAACGGAACGAAGTATTAAGCCTGTGCGTTGTGTGCGAGCCGCTGCGAGTGGAGCGAATGCCCCAGACACAGGAAGCGCAACGCGCGGTGGCTGGGTGCTGCCGGCAGCCAGTTTGGCGCATTTTTTTGCTCGAACGTTAGCGTTGGAAAAGGCAAGGGCTGGAAGTAATGAGTGAATGTAGTGGATTGAAGCGAATGAACGATAAGGGGTTTATGTGTGCGGTGGTGAAGCTTTGTTGAGTGAAACGGAACAATGCTGCAACCACAAGGAAATTAGCGTGGGGAAAGACATAGACCCCTGAAAGTGAAAGTAGCGGAATGGAACGGAATGAGCGAATGAATGACAGCTCTTGCGTGGGGTTGGCGTTGCGGTGTGAGTGAGGGAGTGTAGAGAATTAAATGAACGAAAAGACTGAACGAACACGGCAATAAGCCAACATGAAAAGTGAGTTGCAAAAAATGTGACAAACTGTAACAGCATGAGCGACCGCAGGCGAGCAAAACTCTAAATGGTGGCTGACCCCTACTAAAAAATATAATGAGCGTAAGCGAATACCTTAATGGGGTTTTAGGGGGCAGGTGCAACCATGACTGAGGAATGACAGAACGTGGTGAGCAAAACAAGCTAACACGCCATGACGAGCACCTACCGGAGCGCAGGAGTGAGTGTGGAAGCGGTAGCCACAAGGGCAGACGAAAAAATACTAGCTGAAGCGTAGCGAGGCCTGGAGATTTTTTTCAGGCTGCTTGTTTACCCTTGGGGCTATGTTTTTGTGAACAAAGTGGCGGAATGACGAAGACCGCTTTACCTATTCGGTTTAAACCTGCGTGAGCAGGATCTCATTAAATACCTTTTCCGCTTAAATTGAAAATGTTCTATTTCCCTGTCTAAGGGAAATGGAACATTTCTATTGTTTATGATTCAATGTCTATGAGCCAATTGAGCCAATTATGAGCCAATCAAATGATATGTAGTACCTGCACCAACATCACTTGAACGTTTCAGTATTTTATATTTCAAAGCCACCTAAAAATCGTTTCCCTTTTTCTGTAGTAGCATAGTGTTGATCCGGAGAATTTGGTTTTTCTTTTATGGTATATTCAATAAAGCCGTTATTGCGCAAAGGAGTCAGATAAAGTTCACGGAATCTGTCTCTACTATTAAATTCCAAAGCCGAGAGTAGATTTTCTATTTTTTGTGGAGTTGAACAGAGCAGTAAAATCTTTAAAAGAGTAATGGATCTTTTGTCCATTAGCTTACTCCCTTTTTCAATCCAGCTTACTCTCTTTGTAAAGTTGTCGAATGGTAAATTGTTGATATTCTTGAATCTGAGATTTTTGTGCTTACTCCCTTTTTCAATCCAACTTGCTCCTTTTTTGAAAAAGAACTCATTTAAGTCGGAAATTTCAGTTAGTTCAGGTGTCAATTCCAACGCTTCTATAGAAGTGATATTTTCTTCCGTAAGTTTAAGTTTGTCTAATCCGACAAATTCCAATAAAATGGTTGCTTTATCTTTACCTAACACCGAAGCAACCAACGGAATAATAGTCTTAAATTTATCATCTTCAATAAACAATGGTTTACTTCCGGTTACATACAGATTTAGATATTTGTAAACATTTTTTATTCCAGATCCAATTTCATCAGTCCAGCGAAATTCGGAAAAGAATCGTCTGATATTTGGGTTTTTAGCAAAAGGGCTGAATGTATCTAACGCCATAATTCCACGAAACAATGGTTTATTTGGATTGCTGATTTCGATACGATTGTTATAAATCACAATCTCAGTACTGAAAGCACTGGTATATTCACGGTGAACAATAACGTTTGCGACTATTTCTCTAAAAATCAATTCGCGTAAGTCCTTTCGTTGATCTCCTTCGAGGTAAAATTTTTCAGGTAGGGCATGTGATTTTTTTATAAAATCCATTGTCTGCAAATAAGTATCTATCAGATTGGTACGCAGTGATACTTTGTCGTCCCAACGATCAGTGTCCTGGACGCGCACCATAATATCAAACTTGTATGCAGGAAGAAGATTACGAATAGTTTCATCTTTTCCGAATATAAGTGCCGCAGCCAATGTTAACCCCTCTACCCCAGTACGCATGTCTTTACGATATAATGTACTGTCACGAAGAATAGTCATATTGCTTGCAGAAATCCAAGGGTGAGAGGTGTCGACAGAACGAATGATAGTTCTAGCTTTATCAAAAAGATTATCGTCTAAATCTTCTATTTTTAAATGTGGGAATATCTCGTTTTCGGTAAAGTAATTACGTTTCCGAAAATACAAATCAGAAATACGAGCATCATCTTCAATGCGGATATCGCTATCATTCTCACGATCATAAATAATACCTGCATGAGTATGAATTTGTGAGCTTACTGGAATCTTGATACATAAAACAGTTTTACCATTCTCTGTGATTTGATACAGCGGGAAGTTTACAGGGGGATTAATGACATCTTTATTGTTCAATGCTGTAACTATATCTTTCTTCATTTGTTCAACAGAAGTGCTGTCAATACCTGTTACAGCTCCTTTGTCATCAGCACCCAGTACAATTGTACCTCCCTCTCTATTCAAAAAAGACACGACAGTGTCATAAAAATTCGTAGGAACTTTCAGATTTGCTTCTTTGAACTCAGTATGAATATCTTCACCTTTAGAAAGTGTTTTATGTAAATCGTCTATGGTCATATTACCACTGCTTAAATTGAATTTTTACGAAATGCAAATTTATAGATTTGTTTTGAATAATCAGTAGATTATTTTCGTTTGTCTTTGGCAGCACTGTCAAAGGCAATGAGATTGAACATTTCGCGCATACGGGAACGAACGCGGTTGCCGTAGTAGCTTTCGAGCTCGGAGGCTGAGAGGTTGGTGGTGGCATGTGTAATCATGTGGTTATTGATAAAATGATCGTACCGGGATAACAGAATTTCACCCATGACATTGCATTGATTGCCGTAATATTTAAGGGTGCTTTCTGCACCCAGGTCATCAAAGCAATGGGTATGTGGTAAGGGTGGGTTTGTTGTGTTGTTGTAAGCATAGCTGCTATAGCGTTGAATAGTATCAAAACCATCCTTAATAAAATCGAATGTGATTTCACGGCAGGATTTGATACCAAACCGCTGTGGCGGTGGTACCAATATCCGCATCAGGGACATTAGGCTGGTTTTACCGCAACCGATAGGACCAGTCAGTAAAATGCCTTTATGCAAATTGAGTCCTAACTGTTGGGCTTGTGTTTCGTCCTGCAGAAACCACGTGAGTAATTTATGAACCGGTTCATAATCTTGGGGAATTATTTGAAAATGTTCGCCAAACATTTCTTTTCCTTTGGTCTGAATAATAGACAGGTTGTTGTTCATGCTTTTTAGATTAAGCCCCAACCTCCGTCGGTTGACGGACAGGCTCTAAAGGGGAGTCAGGAATAGACGGTTTTATCAATTGTAGACGATTGGGACATTGAAGACATAAATGGTAATTTTTGGACTATGAGGACTAAAAAGAAAACCAGTTTAATTTTTGACCAGTATAATTTTTATTTCTCCTCATGACTATTTTTTAAAGCGGTTCAGCGTAATTTTTTGAACTGGCTGTGTTGAGTTGTCCAGGTGTTGGTTGCTCGGTTGTCAAAACTTTTTGAGTTTTGGCAAATGCCGGTGCGTTTAGCACCCAGTTGCGGGCAGCTGCTTGCCAGTCCTGCATTGGTGCTTTGCCGCCCACTTTCCAACCATTGCTTTGAAAATAGTTGTAAAACTTATCCGCTTCGATTTCCGAGCTTTTTTGTTCAAGGAAGTAGTTTTGTACCGCAGCAATGTCTGGCGGAGCAATAAGCATACCTGATTTGCTTTTGTTGCCCTTTGTTTTTTCCGCTACCTTTTCCCCGTTAACCTCAACGACTTTCACCCTATTTTTTGAAACTTTCAACACAATATCATTTTTTGATTGGGTGCTTTCGTTTTCAATATTTGTGTTTAATAAGTTTTCTTTGTTTATATAAGGTACTAATGCTTGTTCAATGCTTGTTTCGATATTAGTACGGTCTGGGGCTACAACCAGTCTAGCACTTGACTGAAAATCGAACAAGTAAACGAGGCTACCTTTGAAGGGATTGTATGAGGGTAAATATTGGATATAACCGAAGTTATGCAGGTCTTTTATACACTTGTGATATGTGGCTTTTGCACTAATTTTGCTTATTCGCATTAGTTCCTGCCGGGATATTGAAACAGGGTTCTGGAACCGTTCGGCGTTCCAGAATTGAAATACGGCCATGTATAAACTGACGTGAGTGGGGTTGAGGCGATTATCGAGCGCAACCTTTTGAAAGAATCCACTGAGTTGAAGAATGTAATTCATGATGTGATGATTAATTGATGTGGTAATGTGATGATGACCCCCAACCCCCAAAGGGGGCTTTAGGATTTGTTTTTTGAAAGTAGGTTTTCGATATCGGTGAAATTGTAGTAATTAGTACCTCCTATTTTGGTATGAGGTAATGTTCCATTGACACGGAGAGTTTGGAGTGTGCCTGGTGAAATATTGAGTATTTTGCGAACTTCAACGGATTTCAGCCATTTCTTAGTTACTGGATTTTGTTGTTCTTTCAACAAATCCTTTATATCCTGAAGGAGTTCGGTTTTGAACTCCTTCAGATCTTCGGTGGTTATAATTTGAGCAGACATACATTTAGTTTATAGTTGACAGTTGATAGTTCTTTAGTCATTGAATGAGAGTGAGCGGGAAATCCAACCCAAGAGAAATTTTTTACTGGTAGGGCGTTTGCGAATAATGTTCATGTAATACTCCATTTTTGCAACGGTAAGACTAGCCTGAAAATACCCGAAATCTATAGAGTTGATTTTATTGAGGGTAATCACTCCAATTATACCATCGATTTTTGTTCCAACAATTGATTGTACCAGTCGTGTAGAAGTCGTAATGCCAGAATTGACAGCAAAATCAAAAACAGAATCTGCTGAAGTTTGATTTTGGATTTGTTCAGCATTGAGCGGAAGCCAAAAGTTGTTTAAGTAGAATTGCTCTACCAAATTTTGTAGTTGTGAATTAGTGTCGAGCGACTTTGGAAAATCAGATTTGCTTTTGAGTTGGTCAATAAGTGACCACCCTAACCAATTGCCGTGTGAGTTTCGAGCGATACCTTTGTAGGTTTCGCCACCGTGATCGTCAGGATCGTTAACGTAACCACCTTCGTGTGAAAGCATTCTTGAAAATGCCAAGTTGAATTTTGCCATAATATAAATGTTATAATTTGAAAATATGCCAATGTGCCAATGATTGAGACAAAAGCGATTATTTAATATGTTTCGCAAAATTGGTGGGTTTTGCTAGATATTATTGCCAAGGTTTTACCAACTTGGTAAAAATTTATTTTTATGGGAATTTTATTAAAATCTACAGCTACATTATGCTTTAATCTTGTGTTTTGGGTAGGAATTTTATGAATTTAAGTGTGAAAAGTACCAAAAACAAAAAACTACCAAGGAATTATCACCTTGGTAGTTTTTTTCAATAAATTTATTATGGGTTTTATGTCTCAAATTCCTCGTCCATACGCTTTTCGAGGCAATCGGCTAGGTACTTCAAGAAGGCTGTCCGATCTTTCTTCCTGCTTTTAATGGCAATGTATGTTCGATAATAGTCACCCAAATCTATTCCCAATACATTTTGTAATGCAGTCATAATTTCTCTTATATCTGCGTTTCCGTTATCTATGACTTTGGCTGCGTAAATTGCATAACCTAATTCAATGGCGGCAACTTTGGTTGTTGTCCATTTGTTTTTCTGGTTTGTTTGCTTGTTGCCTGAATATTCGGATAATTTATCGATTTGTTGTAATTTTTTATTGAGATAAATTCTCAACATTTCATTAGAAAGTATCTTGGCAACCTTATAATCGTAACAAGTTGAGAAAGTGGTATCATTTATAAATAGAGAACTATCAACCCCAAGTCTGATATTGGGTTTTCCTCTACGGAAATAATAATCGTCCAAATGCATCGCATTTGAGCGATAATATTGGTAGAAATCTAAGTTGCGGTTGAAAAAGAAAGTCAAACTATTTAATTCGTGCTCGTAATAGTTTTTTTGAATGAGATTGCTACCATTGGGTCGTTTAAGCTCAATTGTATATATTTTGTTGAAATATAGAAGCTTGCTTAAAACCTGAGGTTTCATTTCCTTGAAAAAACAAATTTCCTCCTGTTCGTTTTTAAATCCAGATTCATGCAATTTATTTTTCAACGCATGTATTCGGATTTGGAGGAATTCAACCATGTGTAAGGCTTCTTCTATGGAAATGTCGCATCCTTCAAGATCAATGGAAGAAATTTGCTCAGTGATTTCTTCCAGTATTTGGTCAAATGTGTTTTTCACAATAATAATATGATAAAGTGTTATTAAATAAAATACTACAAGATATAATGATTATTCATTTATTGAAGTATTTATTTCTAGGTCGTATGTAATTGATATTCACCAATCAATAATGCCTGCCACAATCATGTCGTCTGGATAATGCACATCGTTATAGATACGGCTGTAGGATACTAAAACTGCCCATTGAGTTTGGCATATATGATGATATGCAGCATCAAGGTCAGAGTTAGGAAGCAGGAGCGAAACCAGAGTACAAGTAATCAGCGTGAGACTTGCCGCCTTTTCGCTTTGAAAAAATTGATCAAACAATTTAGTCATTTTCATTTCATCCTGTTACGCATATTAAATTAATGTTTTGAGAAATACCCAATTTGTGATTGAATTATCAAAACTTATAGCATAGATATATTCCTGATTGGAGCGGATCAATAACAGGTGCAATAGTCAGGTTTTTCGGAAAGAGTTTCATAACACCATCGTAAGCCCAATAGGTTGCATTGGTCATTATCATACCAACTGCAGCACCCATTAAAACATCATTTGTCCAGTGAGCATTACGTGCAACCCGAACATAAGCAACATAACTTGCGGTTACATATCCACCAACAGAAATCCATGGGCTGATATATCCTAATTCGTGGTCTAAAAATGTGGCCCCAATAAATGCAAGAGCTACATGCTGTGAGGGCATTGAATTATTTGCAGCATTATCGGGTCGTGCTTCTTTAGTAATATTTTTGGTAGTATTCACCACAAAATCACTTGAAATATAAGCAAGTGCCAAAATAACTGACCGATTAATAAATCGGTGTTTCGATTTTAACCCACATGCACTTAGCGCATAAGCTGCAACGGTAGGAGCATAACGCAAATAATCATCGCCTAAGACAATATAATTTGGACTTGCTTGATTATCCCAATTCAATTTGCTTTGCAGATTTACTTTTAAGTTTGGTATAGCCATAATAATACCACTTCCCAAAGCTAAACTTACAGGAACTATACTTTCTTTCACATAGCGCGATTGGTACCATTTTTTCGTGGAACTGATTGTATTTAATGTTGTTGAATCTGCAACTTTAATAGAATCGGTTTGTGCAACGGCATTTGTAAACAATAGAAAAATTAGAGATAATGTCAATAGAGTTCTCATAAATGGCTTTATAAAGTGAATGATTAAATTGATTTAGTGATTCCTTTTTTGCAGATTTACTATAGAATAATCACAATAGAACCTGCAATGATAAGGATAGTACCAATAAGGATTTTCAAGGTTATGACTTCGTGCAATAGCAACGAAGACAAAATAATGGCAATGGCAACGCTCATTTTATCGACCGGAGCAACCTGCGAAACTTTCCCCATCTGCAATGCCTTGAAATAAAAAATCCACGATAAACCCGTAGCTATTCCAGATAAGCCTAAAAATAACCAGTTGTTTTTTGAAAGTAGATTTATTCCGTAAGTTTCTTTTCGGGCAAGTACGATGGCCCAGGCAATTAGTAAAATAAATATGGTTCGTATGGCAGTTGCCAAATCGGAGTTGATACCCTTAATTCCCACTTTGGCAAGTATGGCTGTGAAAGCTGCAAATAAGGCTGATAATAAAGCGTAAACCCACCACATAGTTATTTGGTTTTTATGCGTTTATTCTCAAGATACAAGAATAATTTTGACATTCCCCAACCGATTAAACATCCAATAATTGCAGCTACAATGACATCGCCCGGATAATGAACACCGTTATAAATACGGCTATACGATACCAAAACTGCCCAAGTAAAAAGCCAGTATTTCAGAATTTTAAAACGGTTATCGAGGACAAAATATAAAAATGTGGCTAAGCCAAATGAATTAGCGGCGTGTGACGACACAAAACCATAGGTTCCGCCAGCTCCGGCTTTGCTTAAATGAATTAATCCCGCTAATGAAGGTTCGTGTGACGGGCGAAGCCTCATAACTAAATGTTTTATTAGCCCGGAAGCGGTTTGGTCGCACAAAACAATGACGAGACCCACAGTTAGTATTATTACTACTCCATTCATTTTGAAATGCTTGATAATAAAAAATGCCATCAATGCATACATAGGAATCCAAATCCATTTGTCGCTGAACCAATACATAATTGGGTCAAAAAAAGCGTTGTGAAGACTGTTGAGATACAGAAATAATTGCGTGTCGATTGAATTAAGAAAATCTATCATAATGTTTATATTTCAATGAAAAATAAGGATTAATATAATTTCAGAATTTATTAAGGTTCAATTTGAGTTTCTTCTTTTTGTTTTGACTTATCCATTCGTTCGCTTTATAACATAAAAAAGCTGAACCTGCTCCAAGAATTGCCCCTGCTAAAACATCAGAAGGATAATGAACGCCCAAATCCATACGAGAATAACCAACAGCTCCCGCCCATGCAAAGGACGGAGCAATGACATACCATTTGGGATATGCCAGACTGACAGAAGTTGCCAAAGCAAAAGCATCGGAAGTATGACCGGAAGGGAAAGAAGGACTTCCACCATCAGTCGCTTTTTCGATATCCGGGTAAGTAACAAACGGCCTTGGGCGATTTACAGCATATTTCAGAATAGTGGCAAAAGCCGTAGCCGAAATAACAGAAACACCTATGTATATTGCCTTTTGATTATTCAGCGAATCTTTGTTCAGCAAACTAATGCCATATAAAATTATGGGTGTGCCTATAGCCACAGGTGCAGCTGAGTTTGTAATACCTCTGAAAACACCGTCAAGTTGCCTGTTCCGATTTAGGTTTATATCCCTAAGAATGCTAATGTCGGTGTTCTGTGAGAAAGCTGTAAAAACAGGGAAAAGCAATAGTAAGAGAATATATTTCTTCATTTTTTTATTTCGTTTTTAGTATTTAATAATCCTAGTCCTTTGTAACATAAAAAAGCCGTACCTGCGCCAATAATTGCAGCCACAAGTACATCGCTGGGGTAATGAACGCCCAAATCCATACGTGTATAAGCAACAACTCCCGCCCAGGCATAAGCAGGAATAATGACATACCATTTGGGATAAGCCAAACTAACGGCAGTTGCCATTGAGAAAGCATCAGTCGTGTGCCCCGAGGGAAAAGACGGACTTCCTCCACTAGTTACCTTTTCGAGAAAGGGATAAGTGATAAACGGTCTGGGGCGATGAATGCTGTATTTTAGAATTGTAGTTATAATTCCGGCTGACAACACCGAAGCTCCTATATACAAAGAACGTTTCCGAGTACTGGAATAACTCTTCAAAAAGCTGATTCCAATTAATATAATAGCCACTCCATAAGCCACAGGGGAAGCAGAATCGGTAATGACCCTGAAAAACCCATCAAGTTGCCTATCTCTATTCAGGTTTATATCTTTGAGAATGTTGATATCAGTATTCTGAGCGTAAATTGAAATAGCCGGAAACAGCAAAAGTAATAAAAGGTATTTCTTCATTTGACAAAAAAGTTATAGGACAAAAAGAACAGAATGAAAGTACGAATAATTTTAGTATTACTCCACATCCCAATATTCCACTTCTTTGTAAATAACTACTTTATCTTTCAACGATACACTGTGCTTTATAAAAAACTGTTGAAGTTTTTCTTTGGTGTCGATCAACTCCACACAAACTGTAAGTCCACTGTTGTCAGATTCATAGGAGAATTGTCTGATTTTGTTATCACCGCTAAAGCTCATGTGCGCGTTGAATACTGAAGCATTCAAGATCCCATCCTCTTTTGCCATGTTTATGATATTACGATACAGGCTGGTTGGAAACATTTTGCGAAGCAATGTTTTTGATTTGATGTTTTCGCCTGTCTTGAGGTAAATCCGCAATTTACCTAATGAATGGGTTTTAATTTGCTTGTTCATTTTCTTTGTTTTTGTTTTTATTTTTATTTTCCCTGATATGTTTTAATGTGTTTTTGGGGTTTAGGTGATCGGTAAGGTCAGCTTTTGAAACGCTCACCCGTTGCGAAGTGTAAATTCCTGAATGTCCGCTGAAATAGTAAGCAATAAAACAAGCTACTGCATAATACAGCACATGTTCACCACCAAATAATTCAATCCCCATAAGCGTACAAGCCAGGGGTGTGTTGGTAGCTCCTGCAAAAACTGCAATGAAACCGAGGGCTGCAAATAAATCTACAGGCATTCCGGTATGCATGGCAATGACATTGCCCAAGGTAGCTCCGATAAAAAAGAGCGGAGTTACTTCACCACCTTTAAAACCTGTACTTAATGTGATTACCGTAAATACTATTTTCCAAAACCAACTGAAGTTATCGACTCCACCCGGTTTAAATGCATTTACCAAACTATTTCCCACACCACTCTGCGTGGTAACGCCCAAGCCTAAATAATCGGTTGTACCCAGTATATAAGTAAGTGCAATAATTATAATACCACCCAATGCCGGAATGGCATATTTCCATTTCACATGTTTATGGGCAATGCTTTTAATGGAGTGTGAAAGCTCAGAAAAGAGATTGCTGATTAAACCAAACAAAACAGCCGACAGTGTTACCCAAAAGAGAATTTTATAATCGAATTTCAGGTTTAAAAAACCGATACTTGAAGCTTGTTCGTGAAAGTTAACTTGATAGTGAGTGTGCTGAATGCCGTACAAGGTGCACACAAAATTGGCGAGAACTGCTGCAAAAAAACAAGGAAGCAGTGCATCATATTTTATACGTCCAATAGCCAGTACTTCAAGTGCAAAAATTGCTCCACTAATGGGTGTCCCAAATACAGCCCCAAAACCTGCCGTATATTAGCCCTCAAATAAACCGAGCAGTAAAAAATAAAAGTTATTTTTACAACTGCTATGGAAAAGAGAAAGAATATTACATCAAAAATCAAGGTTGAAATAGTTTTATCCTTGTTACGTGGAGAG
>Ga0209212_1000241_pt1 | contig 113689 bp, 98 predicted proteins | sample RifGroC2_FD_183996 | JGI IMG/M metagenome (GOLD analysis project Ga0209212, IMG submission 183996) | Groundwater microbial communities from Rifle, Colorado, USA - Groundwater C2 (SPAdes) (version 2) | ecosystem: Environmental > Aquatic > Deep subsurface > Groundwater | place: Rifle, Colorado... | reverse complement strand
CCTGCGACGACATCTCGCGGATAAGATCCCCAATACCGCAGCTTTAACGGCTTGCTGGCGGTATTTATAAAGTTACCTCGGGATGTTGCGCAAAGTAGTCGCGAACTTCATCCTGAAAGGCCCGCCAGATTTTTCTGGCAAACAAAAAAGCTCCTCACCCGAGGAGCTTTCTGTTTACACAGGCACCAAGCGCACGAACTCCGCGTTTTTTCAATATTCATTACAGAGCAGATTCCGGCTAATGCGAAGTACCCTTAACTGATATACTGTTATCCCGGTGTTGTTGCAGCTGTCTCCTGCCCACCGGCCTTGTCGGTCTGTTTTGTGCGCGGATGTTTCCGGCTTCGTGAATTAGTGACCAAAATTTTCTAACATTCGATATATCTCCGTACCGCAGCAGCAAATGTCTAAAGGACAATATCCCTATTTTGTCTTTCAGGATATTTTGTCGTTCCCGCATTATGCTTATAATGTCTCTAGGACGAAAAAATGAACCAAATGAACATCACCGTTGGAACACGAATAAGGTTCGTACGCAAACAGGCCGGCCTGACCATAAGCCAATTGGCGGAAATGGCGGGGATTGACGGCGGTTTTATAACCTGTATCGAGAACGGAAAGAAAACGCCCAGCCTGCGCACACTTACCAAGATCACAAAGGCGCTGAACGTTTCCGTCGCCGATATTTTCGCGGACCAGGAATTACAAGTCGCGAATATTTTCGACCATCAGGTCTTCAGCCAGATACGGGCGATCCTGAAAGGGAAACCGCAGGAGGATCGGGAAAAATTCCTGGCGGTATTAAAAACCCTTAAGAACAAAGAAACCCTGTCCGCCGTTTTCAAAATTCTTCATACGGGAAACCGCGCACGCCGCCTGATACAGACAGACTAGCTTTCCCACGCATACAGGGCAGGCCAGATAAAAACAGCAACCGCTCAGAAGAGGGGCAATTTTCCATCGACACCAGCGGATTATAGCTTCATAAATCTTTCGCGTTTGATAGGGGGAAGCGGTATGACCACCCATAGATACAAGTTCCTGGCCATAGACGACGGAGAAGAAACACTGGAACAATTACAGGCCGGGATAGCCCACACCTTCCCCGGCGCGGACTTCTTTCCCGCCCGGAGCGGGGCTCAAGGCATAGAGCTGGCCCTGGCAAAGATCCCCGACATAATCCTGCTCGACGTCGTAATGCCTGAGATGGACGGCTTTGAGACTTGCAGGCGCATCAAAGAGGACATCCGCCTCAAGAATACCCCCGTGATATTCCTTACCGCCGTTAAGCCCGATGCCGAGATCTGCGAAAAGGCCCTTGCGGCCGGGGCCGAGGCGTTCATTTCAAAGCCTTTCGAGCTCTGGGAACTGCTGGTCCAGATACGGGCCATGCTGAAGATCAAGGCGGCAAACATCTCACAACAGACGGAGCGCGCCCAACTGCGGCAGATGGTAGCGCTGCGCACGCATGAATTAGCGGAACAACTTGCGCTCAGGGAAAAAGCCCTGGAATCCCTGAAAGAGAGCGAAGCGCTGTTCAAAGCCGTGTTCACAGAATCTCCCATGGGAATATGCCTGCTCGACGCCAGGACAGACCGCTTCCTGCGCGTGAACCCGATGCTGGCCAGGATAATCGGCCGGTCCCAGGAAGACCTGGCCGGCGCCGACTGGATGAGCGTCACTCATCCCGAAGATATAAAGACGCAGTCTGACAGCCTGGCCCGGCTTAACTCCGGGGAAACAAAAGTGCTCCAGGTGGAAAAGCGATATCTCAGGCCCGACGGGAGCATAGCCTGGGTAAAGCTCACCGCCACCCCGCTGCCGGCGTTCGACAAGACCAATCCACGCTATCTGGGAATGGTGGAAGACATAAGCGCGGCCAGGGCGGCAGAACAGGAAAGGGCCCAGTTGGAAGAGCAATTACGCCAGTCGCAGAAAATGGAGACCGCCGGCAACCTGGCCGGCGGCATAGCGCACGATTTCAATAATATGCTCTCCGCCATTCTGACCTATAGCGACTTACTGCTCAAAGCCATGGGGGAGGATGACCCCAAACGTTCCGACGTAGAAGAGATAAAAAATACAGGCCAGCGCGCCGCCGCGCTGACCCGCCAGCTCCTGGCCTTCAGCCGCAAACAGGTGCTCCAGCCGAAAGTACTGGACATTAACATGATCCTCGCGGGGATGAAGACCATGCTCCACCGCCTGATAGGCGAAAACATAAAACTGACCACTGTTGCGCGCAAAGAGCCGGTGCTGATAAAAGCGGACCCGGGTTACCTGGAGCAAGTGCTTTTAAACCTCTGTGTTAACGCCCGCGACTCCATGCCTAAAGGCGGGAAACTGACCCTTGAAGTCTCCGTCGCGCGTATTGACGCCGAATACATCCACCGCAACGGCACCCTGAAGCCGGGCGAGTATGCCCTGCTTTCGGTCAGCGACAACGGCTGCGGTATGAACGCTGAAACAAAAGCGCATATCTTCGAGCCGTTCTTTACCACAAAACCGCGCGATAAAGGCACCGGCCTCGGGCTCTCCACCGTGCATGGGATAGTCAAGCAAAGCGGCGGGACCATAGTGATAGACAGCGAGGAAGGCCGCGGCACGGTCTTTAAACTGTACTTCCCCCTGGCTTCAGGTGAAGCGGCCGAGGCAGGGCAGCCAGCCGCCGTTAAAAAGTTTTCCGCCGTAAGCGGCACGGTCCTGGTGGTGGACGACGATACCCAGATAAAGACCCTCGCCAGGCGCGCACTCTCCGAAGACGGACTCTCAGTGCTGGAAGCCGGCAGTGCCGAGGAGGCGCTTACCCTCTGCAAACATCATCAAAAGCGTATAGACCTGCTGCTGACGGATATGGTCCTGCCTGAAATGACCGGCATAGAACTGGCGGAACGATTGAAGGCAGAGTACCAGGAGATGGAAGTCATCTACATGTCCGGCTATACGGACCATTCCGTCCTTACCGACGGCATGTTGCCCCCGGACAAAAATTTTATTCAAAAGCCGTTCACGCTAGACCTGCTCACGCAAAAAGTGCGCGAAGCCTTGTCCCCGCCGGCCACACGCGCCCCGGCACACGCCGAACACCCCTTGAAGAACGCCAAAAGTTGACCACCGTCATAGGTTTGGCGTCCTATGCCCCGGTGGACCGTATGCCCCTTACCGAGACAAGATGCCGAGAAATATACTTATGGCCGACGACGACAAGGCTGCGACCTGCTTATAACAGGCTTGATGCTGCAAGACGGCCTGGGCACCGAGCTGACAAGAATATTCGAGGAGAACCAGAAGGGGGCAAAAAGCCTCCTTGTCACAGGCTCCGCCTCAGAACTCGCCCCCGGGCAGGCTCCAAATTTTATTTCGAGAAGCCGTTCAACCTGGAAGTTTTTATGGCCGCAGTATCAAAGGCCTTGGCCGACTCACCGGCCACCCAGGCCAAAACATAAAAACAGCAAAACGTCCCCTCAGGCCCTCACAGGGCGGATAGGGACATCCGCTATTCCTCCGCTATTTCACGCTCTCGTCTTCGCCTATCTCAAATTCACCGTGAATTTGACCGGCTCGGACGCGGTCACACGTTCGCCTTTCACCATCGCCCTGACCGCAGCCTGGTAACGCCCATTACCATAGCCCTTCCAATCATACCACCAATATCCCACCGACCACCGGCAAGGCTGCCAAGGCCCCTGGTTTATCGAGACCTCCACCCGTTCTACCGCGCCCGATACGCCCACGCGGAACGTGTATTGCGGCGAGGTAATCTTTTCGCCCCGCTCCGGATAGTCCAGTGTGGCCCGGCTCCCGGCTCCGATCTTGTCCGTCGCTGTCTTCTTTTTGCCTATCGCCCGCATCAGTTTGGTTATTCCCATAGTTTTACATTCTCCCTTTAGTCCCCGGTAGTATCACCTGCCCGGTTTTTATGCTTTTTAAGATGCCCCACATTGTTCTTTTGCGCCTGGACGCGATAGCGCGGCAGTTCTTGCAGTCCTGGCTGGCGCTGTCGTAATCGGCGCAGGCTATAAGCGAATCAGCCTCTTCCCCCAGCCTGGCCGCCAGCCTGGCTTTCTCGCCGTCGGACCTGCCCCGCCCCAGCCTGGCGGCGATCTTCTTCATCACCGCCGCCTTATTCCGGTATATCAAGCACTTCATGAGAGAGCGGCGGACTCTGAGTCCGGTTGCCTGTTCTTGTCGGCAATTACACCTGAGGAGGGCATACATTTCTCCTTAGGCCGCTTCGCACAAAAGGCGCATTGAAGTCTTAAGGAGCTGTTCCGCCTTAAGGTAATAGAATGCGCTACGCAGGAATTGCCCCGTCTTGCCGCTCGCGGAACGGCTTTTCTTTGCCTTTATGTGATGACACCCCTCAACGGCGCGTCGCCGTTTGTGAATGATACCCATATTTCTCCCTGTAAAGATGCGACGACTTCGCCGGCCTTGTGATAAAGACACAAAAGCCGGAAGGCTGCTTATTCAGAATCTCGGCAGTGAACTGAGATTACGGTTGCGGTAAAGAGCCCCTACCCCTAGGAGTCCAATCTACGGTTAGTCTATTTAAAACGTTCCGCTGCTGTCAAGCCGCCGCGGCAGGCAGGCGGAATACTCAGCGTCCTGACATCTATAAACTCAAGGCTGCAAGCCGGGCGCTGACGGAGAAAGCCCGGCCCTGTTTTTTTGTATCATTACAGGGCAGGGAAATTTCAGGGAGGGCACATGGAAACAAAATCTAAAAAAATGATCGGGGCGGGCATAGCGGTGGCGGCCATAGCCGCGGCTGCGACTTATTTTCTCACCGGCAAGCGCGGCGTTGAGAACCGCGAGAAGATCGCGGCCTGGACGCTTAAGATGAAGGGCGAAGTCCTTGAGAAGATGAAGAAGATGAAGGACATCAACAAGGAAAACTACTACGCCCTGGTGGACGAAGTGGCCAAGCGCTACGAGCGCGTGGGCCGCGTCAGCGCCGAAGAGATGAAGCACCTGACCGCGGAAGTGAAGAACGCCTGGACGCACATCAGCAAGCAGCTGAAATAAGCGGCCCCGGCAAAAAAGAGAACGCGCCTTTACCGGCGCGTTTTCTTTTTTGGTAGAATTTGCCCGGGGGATTAAATGAAAAAGCTTCAGCTCACCGACACCGAGACCGTCCTGTTCACCAAGATAGTGCACAAGATCAATTTTTTCGCGTCCATGAACATGGGCCTGCTGGAGGAGATCCTCAAGCGCATCACCTACTACCAGTTCGCCAAGGGCGAGAAGGTATGCCGACAGGGCGACCCCGGCGACTCCTTCTACGTGGTGGCCGAAGGCCGCCTGAGCGTAAACGTTAAGAACGGCATGCTGTCTTTTTCCAGGAAGGTGGCGGAGCTGATAGCCGGGGATTGCTTCGGCGAGATGGCCCTGCTGACCCGCGCCAACAGGACGGCCACCGTGGCCTGCGAGGAAGATTCAAAGCTCTTCGTGCTGATGGCCGACCACTTCTCCGAAGCCATCAAGCAGAACCCTTCCTTCGCGCAGGAAATTAAAAAGCTGGCCACGGACCGCGGTTTCGAGCTGGACCACAAGTAGTTAATCCCTTATATAATGGCAGGTATAGCCGCCGGGATGCTTCTTTAAGTAATCCTGGTGATAAGCCTCCGCCGGCCAGAACTTGCCGGCGGGCACTATTTCCGTGGTAATGGGCTTGCGCCAGCGGCCGGAAGCCCTGGCCCTCGCCACAGCCGCCTCGGCCTCCTTCTTCTGCACCTCGCCGTGGTAGAAGATGACCGACCTGTACTGCGTGCCCACGTCGTTGCCCTGGCGCCCGGGCGTGGTGGGGTCGTGCATCTTGAAGAACATGTCGAGGATGGCCCCGTAGGAAATTTTTGCCGGGTCGAATTTAAGCTGGATGCTCTCGGCGTGGCCGGTGGCGCCGGTCTTCACTTCCTCGTACTTCGGGTTTTCCGTCTTGCCGCCGGTATAGCCCACAACGGGGTCCGCCACCCCGGGCAGGCCGCGCAGTATCTCTTCCATCCCCCAGAAGCAGCCGCCGGCCAGGGTAGCAGTCTCGAGTACAGGTTTATTTTCCATTTTTTTGGTCCTCTTGCCGGGCGCGGCGCAGCACAAGGGCGCCGCAGCCGCGAATATCAGCAGGAAAGCTAAAAACTTCTTCACGCCTTGGCTCCCAGCCGCGGCTGCACCAGCCGGAACCAGGCGGCGTTGACGGCGGTGAAAGCCAGCAGGGCGTACCAAACAAGGGCGAAGCCAGGGTTGCCCCCGGAAAGGTCCCCGCCGAACTCCAGCTGGTGGCCGATAGAGAGCGCCAGCCCGGCGTAGACGGCGAGATGGGTTTTCTGCCAGAGCCCGTACGGCAGGCGGGACCGCAACAGGGGCAGAGACAGGAGCACGGCCGCTATTATCAAACCTTCTCCGCCGGCCGCGGCCGGGATATCGTCCCAGTTCAACATGTTTAAATACTGCTCCATGAAGGGGGTCCCGGACTGCACGGAATTAAACCAGACTATCAATGGCGGGTGGACCAGCAGGGCCAGAGGTATGACCAAGCCTGCGCGGTGATGCCATTTTACCGGCAGGGCCCCGCCGGTGAGCGGCTCCAGCCAGGACGCGCGGGACATTACCAGCAGCTGCCCCATAACGCCCAGGGCGGCTATAATGCCGGCCAGGCGGCCCAGCACCAGCGCCGCGTAGGCGCTGTCAGAGGCGAACGGGCAGCCGGCGTTGCGGTACCAGAGCGCCAGCGCGGCAACTCCCAGCACGGGGAAGACCGACAGCAGCACCTTCTTGAGGGGAGCGGAATTCATACGGCCGTCAGCTCCAGCGCCACGTCCGGGTGCAGGCTGCGGCTGACCGGGCAGGCCTTCACGCAGGCCATCAGCTTCTCGCGCTGCAGCGGGGTAATGCCGGGCGGCAGCTTTACCACGCCGGCCAGGCGGGCTATGCGGCGCGGCCCCTCCTGCATGTGCTTCTCTATCTCTATGGAGGCGCCCTCGAACTTTATCCCCTCGCGCGCGGCCAGCTTGGCCATGATGCTCAGCACGCAGGAGGCCACGGAAGCGGCCGCCAGGTCGGTGGGAGAAAAGGTCCTGCCCCGGCCGCCATTGTCCACCGGCAGGTCGGTCAGCAGCCTGCTGCCGCTGGGGCCGTGAGTAAGTTCAACCTGGTCGTCGCCGGCGTAAACGGCGTTTATCTTTAACGGCATATATCCTCCTAAACCTTATCCGTATTTATTATAATACTTATCTCTTCTATCCCTGCAGGAGGTTCCTTTAAAATGAACATCCGTCATCTGTCGTTTGCTGTAGCGGCGTTTTTTGCTGTCTCCTGTTCCCACAAGGCGCAGGAAACCAACCAGACCGGTTCCGCCCCGTCGGCCACCACCGCCGCGGCCCCGGCTGAGATCAAGGAGGCGAAAGTCAACATGGATATATTAAAAGACCCGTCCAAGGCCACGGAAAAGGCCCCCGAGACCTTCAAGGTCAAGTTCGACACCACCAAGGGCGCCTTCACGCTCGAGGTCACCCGCGCCTGGTCCCCCCTCGGCGCCGACCGGTTCTACAACCTGGTCAAGAACGGCTACTTCGCCGACATCGCCTTCTTCCGCGTCATCAGCGGCTTCATGGTGCAGTTCGGCATCCATGGCGACCCCGCCGTGGCCTCCGCCTGGCGCGGCGCCCGCATCCAGGACGACCCCGTGAAGCAGTCCAACACCAAGGGCTACATCTCATTCGCCATGGCCGGCCCCAACACCCGCACCACCCAGATGTTCATCAACTTCGGCGACAACGAGCGCCTGGACGGCATGGGCTTCTCCCCCTTCGGCAAAGTGACCGAGGGGATGGACGTGGTGGAGAGCATCTACTCCGGCTACGGCGAAGGCGCTCCCAGCGGCATGGGCCCGGACCAGGGCCGCGTGCAGATGCAGGGCAACGCCTACCTGAAGGCCGAGTTCCCCAGGATGGACTACATCAAGAGCGCGCAGCTGCTTAACTAAGGAATAAAAAGGACCGTGCCCGGTCCCGGAAGCAAAGCCGGGGCCGGGTTTTTAATCCCGTCTTACCCCCCATGGCAAAAATACTCATCATAGACGACGACGAGACCATACACCTGATCTGCAGGGCCTACTTTACCAAGGCCGGGCACACGGTGGAGACGGCTTTCGACGGGCCGGAAGGCCTGGAGAAGGCGGCCGCCTTTAACCCGGATATCCTGCTGCTCGACATCAATATGCCCAAGATGTCGGGGTTCGATGTTGCTAAACAGCTCAAAGAGACCGAAAAGACAAAACATATACCGATCTTCATGATGACCTCGCTGAAGCAGGCCTCCAACATACAGCGCGGCTACGGTCTGGGCATAGAGGAATACATCACCAAGCCGGCCAACGTAGAACACCTGAAGCTCAGGATAGAGAAGTTCCTGGAAAAGAAGAAATAGCCCGCCGGCAGGCTGCCGGGCCCGGCCGTTTAACGGTGACGCCTTGTTCGATTTCATTACAGAATCCCGCAATTTCTACGATTACATCACCCTGGCCGTGCTGCTGCTGGTGTTTTTCAACACCTTCGAGATCCTGTTCCTGCTCTACAACAAAGCCCGAGTGGAGAGGTCGGAGCGGAAGCGCCAGAATCTCAAGCGCCTGGCTTCCACGGCGCTGATAACCGCCACCAACGCGGCCGAGCTGCTCCCCAAGCCCGCCACCGAAGACGAATACGCCGCCTACAGCGAGGCCGTGGCCAGCGTGCTGGACAGCTTTGAGGGCGAGATAGCGGACCGCGCCGCAGCGCTCATCACACAGCTGGGCATAGACGCGCATTACCGCCGCCTGGCCCGGCACCGGACCTGGTACAAGCGCGGCAACGCCGTGGACATCCTGGCCTCGTTCCGCCTGAAAGCCAATAAAGAATTTTTCCTCGCGATCTTCCGCAGCGAGACCTCCAGCGAGGTGAAGTACCGCATCATCTACGGCCTGAGCCGGCTGGTACGGGACCACGGCGACATCCTGGTCCTGGCGCGGCTGCTCTCCTCTCTGCCGTACCTGACGGCCAAGTACACCGAGGACATCTTCTACAACGTCATCACGGCGTTGAAAGCCGCGGGCAGGGAAGAGGAGTTCGGCCTGTTCATGCGCGACACTATGCACGACGAGAGCGTGCTGAAAATGGTAAAGCGCGACTGCCTGGCCGCCTGTTCCGCGGCCGTATGCGAAAAGGGCCGCGCGACGCTGCTCGGGTATTACGCGGCCTTCCCCGGCGAGCCGGAAATACTGATCGCCTCGCTGCGGGCGCTGGCCGGCATAGGCGATTTCTCGCAGCTGCCGGCCGCCCTGAAGCACCCCGACTGGCGGGTGCGCCTGGCCGCGCTCAAATTCTCGCACCTGTGCTGCACCGACATGCTGCCGGAGGTCCGGGCCATGCTCCACGACCCCAACTACCACGTGCGGCTGAACGCGGCCCTGGCTTTTGCGCGGTCGGGCGACGCAGGTCGCGCCGTGCTCAGGGCCGAGGAATCTTCCGACGACAGGTTCGCCGCGGCCGCGGCCGCCTACGCCCTCAGCCAGGAGGCCCTGTGAGCTTCCTGCTCTGGTTCGCCCTGCAATTCTCCCAGTTCACGGTTTTTCTATATTTCCTCGCCATCAACACGGTGTACACCGTGCTTATCGTCCTCGCCATGCGCGACATTATCCGCCACGCCTATCTTACCACCTCCCGCGTGGCGCGGCGGCAGCTGGCCGGCGAGTTCTATTACAAGCCGGTCTCGGTCATAGTGCCGGCCTACAACGAGGCCGCCGTCATCGCCCAGAGCGTCAAGGCGCTGACCAACCTGCACTACCCGGAATTCGAGATCATCGTCATCAACGACGGCTCCACCGACGACACGCTGGCCAGGCTCAAAGAGGACTTCTCCCTGGTCTCATCCAAAAAGCCCGTACGCCTGCAGGTGCCGCACGAGGCCATAAGGGCCATCTTCAAGTCCGCTGATTACCCGAACCTCATTGTGATCGACAAGGAGAACGGCGGCAAGGCGGACGCCATTAACGCCGGCATCAACGTCTCCTCCTACCCCATCTTCTGCTCCATCGACGCGGACTCCATCCTGGAGCCGGACGCCATACTTAAATCGTCCAAACTTTTTCTGGAGGACGACGAGCTTATCGCCACCGGCGGCATCATCCGTATCCTCAACGGCTGCCGCATACAGGACGGCTCCGTGGTGGAGATCGGCCTGCCCGGGAGCTTCATCGAGGCGATGCAGGTGCTGGAATACACCCGCGCCTTCCTCTCCGGGCGCACCGGCTGGAACGCTCTCAAGAGCCTGCTGATCATCTCCGGCGCCTTCGGGGTTTTCCGCAAGGACATGGTGGTGGCGGTCAACGGCTACCGCAAGACCATCGGCGAGGACATGGACCTGGTGATGCGCCTGCACCGCCACTGCAAGGATAACGCCATCCCCTACAAGATACTGTTCGTGCCGGACCCGGTCTGCTGGACGCAGGCCCCCTTCTCCATGAAGATGCTGCTCAAGCAGCGCAACCGCTGGCACCGCGGCATGATAGACGCCCTGCTGTCCAACCGCGGCATGATACTCAACCGCAAATACGGGGCCACCAGCCTGGTCGGCATCTCCTACTTCGTCTTCGTGGAATTCCTCGGCCCGCTCATAGAGCTGTTCGGCTACGTCTCTATCCCTATCCTGTACTTCCTGGGCATGCTTAACACCCAGTTCATGGTAATGCTTATTCTTATGGCCGTGTTCTGGGGCATCTCCATCAACGTCGCGGCCGTCTTCCTGGATACCTATAATTTCCGGCGCTATAAGAAAACCTCTGACATCCTGCGCCTCTGCCTGCTCTCGGCCGCAGAATTTTTCGGCTACAGGCAGATCATGCTGCTCGAGCGCCTGCGCGCTACGCTCTCCTTCCGCGAAACCGCCTGGGGCACCCAGGACCGGCAGGTTTTCAAGCAGTAGCCAGACCCCGCTTCACAGAACGGCTTATGAAAAAAGAACGGAACTCTTTAAAGTACGCGGCGCTATTCGCCTGGCACTGGCTCTGCTCTGGGTTCTTCCTCGGCACGCTTACCCTGATGGGGCCGGTACGCCGTATCACGGACCACGCCCGGGCCGCCGGCTGGAGCGAAACTGGAGAGAAGGCGGCGGTCTTCGCCCTGATAGGCGTTCTTTTCTTCGTCTCGCTGCTGTGCGCCAGGCTGCTGGCGGATAAGACCGCCGCCGCCGGGAAGGCCGGCCGCTACGGCCTGCCTGCCGGCGCCCTGGCGCTGGCCCTGCTGGCCCTGTGGTTCTGGCTGACCCCTTCCCTGATGATAGACCGGGGGATGAAGAGCGATGCCGTCATTGTTTCCGGGACGGAATTCGTCTTCGGCCCCTACCCGGGGGAGGAGCGGCTCTCCGGGCTGAAGGAGGAAGGCTACACTGCGGTCATCTCGCTGCTCAGCCCGGCCGTGGTCCCCTTCGAACCGGTCCTGCTGGCCAGCGAGATAGAGGAAGCCCAAGAAGCCGGGCTGCCGCTCATACACCTGCCGATGCTGCCCTGGATCTCCTCCAACGACCACGTGGAGAAGGCGCTTTCGGAGCTGCTGGCGAAGGGCTCCGGAAAATACTACGTGCACTGCTACCTGGGCAAGGACCGGGTGAACGTCTTCAGGCGGATGCTCGCCGGGCTCTCCGGGGACGGGGCCCAGGCTGCCCCGCCGCCCGGTTCGGCCAGGACGCTCTACGACATAAAAAGTTTTGAACGCGGCGCGATAACGGTGCTGGCCAAGGACGTCTTCCTGATGCCCTACCCTACGGACGAGGAATTTTTCGGCTACGTGCTCAACGGCAGCGTGGCCTCGCTGGTCTCCCTGCTGGACCCGGCCAACCCGGAAAACCTGTCCTGGATAAAAAAGGAAAAAGAGATCGCGGCCAAATACCGCCTCCCCCTCGCAAGCTATCCCTGGAGGTCAATGGACACTGCCGCCAGGAAAAAAGCCGTTGAGGAGATAAAGCGCCTTAAAAAGCCGACGGCCATACACGCTTTCCTCTCCGCCTCGCCCGACTACGCGGAGTTCAAGAATGCCTACAGAGACTAACAACAAGCCGACCGCCGGCCGGGCTGGCGCGCGCCGCCGGGAGTGGGCGGCCCTGCTGGTTTTTTTTGCCCTGCTGGCTGTTTATTTCTGGAACCACGCCTCTTTCCTGCAGGGCATGAGGGAGTTCTTCTGATGGCCTGGCCGCTAGCCGCCCTGCTTTACGCTTCCGCCTGGCTGCTGGCGCGCAACCGCCTTAAAAGGACGGACGAAGCGCTGCTCGCGGCAGGGCTGCTCGCCTGCACCGAGGTTTTACCCGCCATAACACTGCTGGGCTGGCTGGGCCTGCTGAGGCCGGCCCCGGCGATAATCTTCACACTGCTGCTGGCCGCCGGCAACCTGGCCGCAGCCCTACACCGGCGCCGCCCGCTGCGGCCGCGGCTGTCCTTCCGGCGGCTGGCGCTGCTGGTCCCGTGGCCGCTGTGGCCGGCGCTGGGGCTCGCCGCCGCCGTGCTTTACTTCCGGTTAAAACTGGCCGCAGCCCTGCCTTTCGACTCCTGGGACGGCTTAAGCTACCATGTACCGATACTCTGGCGCTGGCTGCAGCAGGGCAATTTCGACCTGGCCGGCTGGGTGGGACCGGCCCGCTATTTCCCCTGGAACGGGGAGCTGCTGCCGGCCTGGCTGGCGCTGCTGGGCGGCGCGCTGGACTCGGCCAAGCTGGCCCAGGCCCTGGCCCTGCCCGTGCTGGGCGCCGCCGGGGCCGTGCTGGGCAGGCGGCTGGCCGGCCTCCGCTGGGCCGTCCCGTCGGCGCTGGCCCTGGTCTGCCTGCCGATAGCCGTAATACACGCCGGCATTCCCTACGTGGACCTGATCTACTCGGCTTTCTGGCTGGCCGCCGCGGCCGCCGCCTTATGCCTGGAGCGCACCCGCAGGCCGGTTTATCTTTTCCTCTACGCCGCGGCTTTTGGCCTGGCGGCCGGGACAAAATCCACGCTGTACTTCCAGCTGCCCCTGCTGCTGCCGCTGCTGCGGACTTTGTACTCCGACGAAGCGCTGGCCCGGCGGGCTTTGCGCCTGGCCCCCGGCCTGCTGGCCCTGGCCGCGCTGTGCGGGGCCTCCAGCTACCTGCACAACTGGTGGACCACCGGCAACCCTATTTTCCCCTACGCCTTCCGGATCGGGGTCAAAACTATTTTCAAAGGCGTGGTCTCCCCGGGAGAGCTGCTGGTGACGGTGGAGAGCTGGTTCGTCTCCTCGCCATGGGGCTGGCTCTGGTACCCTTTCCACGAAACCATGAAGGGCGCCACCGTGTACGGCACCGAGAACGGTTTTGGCCCGCTGTTCGCGGCCGGCTGGGCGTTCTGGCCCTACGCGCTGTGGCGGGCGCGGCGCGCCCGGGACCGCGGGGCTTTCTGGTTTCTGCTGCTGCTGCCGGCCACGGCCTTCTTCTTTTTCGCCCTGCACCCCACCCGCGAGCAGCGCTACGTCATCTTCATCGCGGCCGTGCCTATCCTTTCCCTCGTCTATGTCTTCAGAAAAGCCGCGGGCGGCCTGAGGGCCCTCGCGGCGGCCGGCTGGACTTTAGGCATCGCCTGGGGTTTGTTCGGGGTGCTTAACTACGCGGGCCGGGACCGGCATACGGTCAACGCCTGGGACGCCCTGCGGGGCGCCGGGCAGGTGCGGCCTTTTAAATATTATCGCGAGAAATACGGCGCGCTCGGCGAGGCCTGGGCGGCGCTGGACGCGCGCCTGGCGCCAGGCGACGTGGTGGCGACCAACTACGGCGAGCTGATGCTGCCCTGGGCCGGCGTCCCCGCGCGCGGCAGGGTGATCGTGGTCACCGCCGACAAAACGCCTTATCCAGACACCTTTACCGCTACCGACACGGCCGCGTGGCTGGCGCTGCTCGAGCGCCTGAACGTGCGCTACTTCGCCCTCTGGGTACCGGCCTGGTACCCTGAGGAAGGAAAAGAAGAGCGGGAAAATATGGAGAAGCTGGCCGGGCGTTTCATCCCGGCCGGGAACTGGTCGTCGGCGGATTTTGGAAAGATTGAGCTCTACGAACTGGCGCGCACCGCGCCGGGCTCCGGGGTCAGCCCAGCCGCGCCGCCAGCCCCGGCAAAAAAATAATACAGCCGATAACGGCCGCCAGCGCCGCCGAGATCAGCACCGCGCCGGCGGCCATGTCCTTTACCTCCCCGGCCTGCGCGTGGTACTGCGGGGAGACATGGTCCACCAGTTTCTCTATCGCGCTGTTGAAGGCCTCGGCCGACATGACGAGCGCGAAACAGAGCAGCACAACCGTCCATTCGGCCCTGGAGATGCGCAGGTAAAAGCCGAGGAAGACGGCAGCCGCGGCGGCGGCCAGGTGGATGCGGAAATTGACCTGCGAGGCGGCTACGCGGTGTACGCCCTTGCAGGCGTATTTGAAGCTGGCGATCCGTTTTTTCATAATCAGAAACTGTAGCGGGCCTGCAGGCCGAGCGAATAGGAACGGCCGCGGCCGGTGGTGGTCTTGCGGCGGCCCTGCACGCGCACCGAGCCGCGCTGCCCGGCGTACCACTCGGCTTCGGCCAGGTAGACATCGCCCTTGTAGCTGGCCAGGCTGTCCTCCAGGAAACCGTGCTCGTAGCCGGCCAGGGCCGACCAGTTGTAGCCGCCGCAGCGGCGCCAGTAGGCGCCCAGCCAGTGGGCGCGCTCGTCTATAGAGGAGTAGCCGTCGCGCACCCCGCGGAAATCCTGAACGGAGAAGCGGTAGCTGGCGTAAAATTCTTTCTGCCAGGGCAGCCAGCCGGTCAGCTCCGTCTCCAGCTCCTCGAGCCGGTTGGTGTCGGAGTAGAAGGTTTTGGCGGCCGAGACGCCGGCGCGGTAGACCCCGGCGGAAGCGCGGCGCAGGCCCAGGCTGAGGCGGTCCAGGCTGACATAGCGCAGATGCCCTTCGGCGGAGGTGCTGTAAAATTCCTGCTGGCCGTGCGAATAGGCGGACTGGAAAACGTAGGGGCCGGTCTCTTTCAGGCCGCGCAGGCCGTAGGCGCCCAGCGTGGTGCCGTCGGAGGTATCGTAGATGCCGGCCCTGGCCAGCCAGTCCCAGCCCCAAAGGCCGGCTTCAGCCTCGGCGCGGACGGAATTCTCGCGCAGCAGTTTGAAGAATTGCGTGCCGCCGGGGCCGCGCAGGAATTTGGGGGCGCTGTTCAGCGCCAGGCGCAGGTCGGCGCTCCGGTAATGCCAGCTGCCGGCGAGGCGCGCGCGGCTGACCTGCTTGTGGCCTATGCCGGCGCCCTCTATGTCGGAAAGCAGCGAAAGGCCGTACTCCGCCTCCCAGCCGAGATCGCGGGAGGGGCGGCCGTTGAGGCCGGCGGAATAGGTCTGTTCCTGTATATCGTAATACGTGAAGCCCTGGCCGTCGTTGCGCTGGGCTTCCTCACGGATCTCTGCGCCGCCTATCAGGTCCAGGCCGGCCTTAAGCGGCACGCGGAAGCGGGAACCGGCGGACGTGCCCTCGTAGAGGATGCGCTGGGGAGAGGCGGTATCCAGCCCTTCCTCGGAGTAGGACTTGTAGGACTTGCCGTAAGGGAAAAGGCCGCGCTCCAGGCGCTCCAGGTCGGCGTCCAGCCTGGACCGGACGGCGCAGTCGCGCGGGTCCGCGGCGGCCAGCGCCTTCAGCGTGGCCAACGCGCCGGCCTCGTTTCGCAGGCCCTTTTGCGCGCGCAGCAGCAGGCCGAGGATATAAGGGTTGCCGGGCGACTGCGCGTTCCATTTCTCCAGGGCGGGGAGGGCCTCGGCGTACTGCCCCAGAGAGAGGCAGGCCAGCGCCAGGCCTTCCAGGCCGCCGCCGTTAGCCGGGTTCTGCGCCAGGAGCTGCAGGAAAGTTTCTTTCGCCCCGGCGTAGTCGCCGCCCCGGCGCTGCTCCATGCCGTAGTCGTAGGTGCCGGGCTGCGCGGCCAGGGCCGCGGGGGGTGTGAGGGCGAGAAAGGGGAGCAGGAGGAGTATTTTCATGCGATAGGCTATTTTACAAAATAACGCCCCCGGGCTTTACTGAACGAGCGTTCACCCGCGGGCCCCTGTTTTGGTATAATATGAGCAGCGGACTTGATCCGGTTACGGACAGGTACCCACGTTATGAAAAGATCTTACGGCATAGCCGGCAATGGCCGCGCTTCGGCTCATCTGCAAGCCTACTTCAGGCTGCTAAATATCCCCTTCAGGCTCTGGCACAGGCGCTCCGGGTTAAACCCCGGCGTCGTTCTCGCGCCCTGCACTACGGTCTTCCTCCTCCTTAAAGATTCGGTCATCGCCCCGTTCATAGCGGCGCAGCCTTTCCTTAAAGAAAAACGGCTCATACATTTTTCCGGCTCCCTCAGCGTGGAGGGCGCGGCGGCCATGCACCCTTTCATGCCGCTGGCCACCCGGCCCCTCACCCTGGCGGACTACCGCGCCATCCCTTTCGCCCTGGAGCCGGGCGTCTCCCTGAAACGGCTGATCCCGGAGTTCTCCAACCCGGTGTTCCGCGTGCCGCGCGGGCAAAAGGCGCGCTACCACGCGCTCTGCGCCCTGGGCGCCAACCTGCCGGTCCTCCTGTGGACCAAGGTCCTGCGCGACCTGGCCGCGGATTTCGGCGTCCCCCCCGCCGCGGCGCAGGCCTACTTCGCCGCCTCCCTCGCCAACTTCATCAGCGACCCGGCCGGCGCCCTCACCGGCCCCATCGCCCGCCGCGACGCCGCCACCGTCCGCGCCGACATCACCGCCCTCGGCCGCGACCCGTACGCCAAAGTATATTCAGCTTTTGCAAGGGCTCACCTGAGGGGGAAGGAACGCAAAAACGTGGTCACTGCAATGGCCTGCGGCCACCCGCACACCGTGCTCGCCACTCCCCGTCTCGCCCCTCGCGCTTACGCAAGCTCGGGGCTCCGACAGGGTTTTGCTAACCCTTCCCCCTCAGGTAAGCCCGGCGTTAGAAAGCTAGAGGTATAACCATGAAAATAACCGACTTCTATAATTATCGGAAACCCGGGCCGAAGATCTCCATGATCACGGCCTACGACTACACGCTGGCGTCCATCGCCGCCGGCTCCGGCGTGGACTGCGTCCTGGTGGGCGACAGCCTGGCCATGGTGATGCACGGCCACCCCTCCACCCTAGCCGCCACCCCCGAACTGATGGCGCTGCATACCGCCGCCGTGGCGCGCGCGGTAAAAGGCAAGCTCATCGTCGGCGACATGCCCTTCCTCTCCGTGCGCAAAGGCCTCGGGCCGGCCATGGAGACCGTGGAGGCGCTGGCCCGCGCCGGCGCGCAGGCCGTTAAGATAGAAGGCCTGGACGGCCACGGCGACATAATAGCCCACATCGTGCAGTCCGACATGCCGGTGATGGGCCACCTCGGCCTGACGCCGCAGTCGCTCAACCGCCTGGGCGGTTACAAAACGCAGGGCCGGGACCAGGCCTCCGCCGAGAAACTGGTGGAACAGGCCCTCGAACTGGAACGCCTCGGCTGCTTTGCGCTGGTGCTGGAATGCGTGCCCGAGGCGCTGGCCGCGCGCATAACGCAGCTGCTCAAGATCCCGGTGATCGGCATAGGCGCCGGGCGGCATACCGACGGGCAGGTGCTGGTCATGCAGGACATGCTGGGCCTTTATGGCGAGCCGCCGTCCTTCGTAAAGCAGTATCTCGAAGGCAGGCGCCTGGTGACCGAGGCCCTCAACGCCTTCGACCTGGAAGTAAAGGAAGGCGCCTTCCCGGCAAAGCCAAAAAAGGCCGCGGCCGAAAGCCCTTACGCGCTGGCGGAGAAATAAATGGAAATACTAAAAGGAACGGCTGCCTGGCTTAAGCTGCGCGCCGGCCGGCGCTTTGCAGGACGGACAGTAGGCTTTGTGCCCACCATGGGCGCCCTGCACCAGGGCCACCTGTCCCTGCTGCGGCGGGCAAAGGCCGAGAACGCTATAGCGGTGGCCAGCGTCTTCGTGAACCCCACGCAGTTCAACGACCCCAAAGACCTGCAGCGCTACCCCCGCACCCTGGGCGCGGACGCGAAAATGCTGCGGGAGGCCGGCACGGATTTCCTGCTGCTGCCTTCCGCCAAAGATATGTACCCCGACGGCTACCGCTACCGCCTCGGCGAGACTACGGAAAGCCGGCTGCTCTGCGGCGCCTGCCGGCCGGGCCATTTTGAGGGCGTGCTGACCGTGGTGCTGAAGCTCTTGAACCTGGTGCGGGCCGACCGGGCCTATTTCGGCGAGAAGGATTACCAGCAGTACCGGCTCATAAGCGGCATGGCGGAGGCTTTCTTCCTGCGCACGGAGATAGTGCCCTGCCCCACCCTGCGGGAACCCGACGGGCTGGCCATGAGCTCGCGCAACCGGCTGCTTGAACCGCGCGAAAGGGCGCTGGCCCCGGCCTTGAACCGGGTACTCTCCTCCAAAGCCGGGCCAGCCAGGATAAAGAAGGAGCTCGCGGCGCTGGGCTTTAAACCGGATTACGTGGAGGAGCGCTGGGGCCGCAGGTTCGCGGCCGCTAAACTGGGAAAAGTGAGGCTGATCGATAATGTTGAAATCTAAAAAAGTACTGTTCCTGCTGACCGGGTCTATCGCCTGCTACAAGGCCTGCAATGTCATTTCCAAACTGGTGCAGGCCGGCTGCGAAGTTAAGACGGTCTGCACGCCCAACGCCCTGAAGTTCATAGGCAAGTCCACGCTGGAGGGCCTCACCCATAACCCGGTCTACACGGACACCTTCGAGGACCGCTCCGCGCTGGAGCATATAGAACTCACCAAGTGGATGGACCTGGCCATAGTCTGCCCGGCCACCGCCAACGTCATGAACAAACTGGCGGCCGGCGTAGCCGACGACTTCCTCACCACGCTGTTCCTGGCCTGGGACCAGAAGAAGCCCTGGCTGGTGGCCCCGGCGATGAACCGCAACATGTGGGACCACCCGGCCACCCGCCGCTCGGCGAAAACGCTGGCGGAGTGGGGCGTGCGGCTGCTGGGCCCCGCCAAAGGCCGCCAGGCCTGCGGCGACATAGGCGAAGGCCGCCTGCTGGAGCCCGGCGAGATCTACCTGGAGATCAGGAAATATTTATGAAAATACTCCTCACCTCCGGCGGGACGCGCGAACCCATAGACGCGGCCCGCTTTGTGACCAACATGAGCAGCGGCCGTACCGGGCGCGTGATAGCCGAAACCCTGGCCGGGCGGGGCTGCGAACTGCTCTGCCTTTGCGCCGCCGGGGCAGAGCGCCCGGCAGGAGACAATATACGCGTAAAGAGTTTCTCCACTTTCAGCGAGCTGGACGCGGCCCTGCGGGTCTCGCTGGGAGCGGAAACTTTCGACGCAGTGATCCACCTGGCCGCGGTCAGCGACTATTCCCCATCTCTCATAGAGGCGGACGGCAAAACTTTCCTTCCGGGCAGCGACGCCAAGCTGGATTCCTCCCCCGCCGAAATGCGGGTAACCCTGAAGCGCAACTTCAAGATCCTGGACCGGATAAAAGGCTACGCCGCCGCGGCAGGCAGGCCCGAGCCGCTGCTGATAGGCTTTAAACTCACCGCCGGCGCGGGACCGGAGCAGGCGCTGCAAAAAGTGCGCGCGCTGGCCGGAGCGGACCTGGTGGTGCATAACGACCTCGAGGAAATGCGGCGAGCCCGCATCTTCCGCCTCTACAGCAACGGCGCCAGGACGGGAGCCTGCACGGGGGCCGGAGAGCTGGCCGGAAAACTTTTCAACTTCATAGAGAACAGAACGGAGGCCTTATGCTATTAGCGCTCGATGTAGGCAACACGCAGATCTTCGCCGGGGTGTTCAGGGACGACGACGTGGTGGCCAAGTTCAGGGGCACCTCCTGCAACGCCACCGCCGACGAGTTCGGCACCTTCTTCAAGAACGCCATCCGGGAGAACGGCATAGACCCTAAAGAGATAACGGAAGTGGCCATCTGCTCCGTAGTGCCGGACCTGCTCTACACGCTGCGCCACATGGCCATAAAGTATTTCGGCATCGAGCCTTTCCTGCTGCAGGGCGGCGTAAAGACCGGCCTCAACATCAAGTACAAGAACCCCCTGGAGGTAGGCGCCGACCGCATCGCCAACTCCATAGCCGCCACGGCCATGTTCCCGGACCGCAACCTCATCATCGTGGACCTCGGCACCGCCACCACCTTCTGCGCGGTGAGCCGCAACAAGGAATACCTGGGCGGGCTGATACTGCCGGGCCTGCGCATCTCCATGGAGGCCCTGGCCACGCGCACCGCCAAGCTACCCCGGGTGGAGATCATGAAGCCGCCGGAACTGGTGGGCAAGAGCACGGTAGACTCTATCCAGTCCGGCCTGTACTATTCCAACCTGCTGGCCATAAAAGGCATAGCGGCTAAAATAAAAGAAGAATATTTCGGCGGGGACGCCCTGGTGCTGGGCACCGGCGGCTTCTCCAAGCTGTTCGAAGGGGCGGAACTCTTCGACAAGGTGCTCGCCGACCTGGTGCTGACCGGCACGGCGATGGCGGCCAGGATGAACAAAGAGAGGGCGAAGAAATGATACGCACGCTGATGAAATCCAAGATCCACAGGGTGGCGGCCACCCAGACCGACGTCAATTACAACGGCTCCATCACCATAGACCGCGACCTGGCCCGCCAGGCCGACCTGCTGGAGAACGAGAAGGTGGACATCTACAACGTCAACTCCGGCGCCAGGTTCTCCACCTACGTCATCCACGGCGACCGGGGCGTGATCGGCGTCAACGGCGCGGCCGCGCGCCTGGTGCAGAAGGGCGACCTGCTCATCATAGTCTCCTACGCGCAATATTCGGAAGAGGAATGCAGGGAGCACCGGCCCACCGTGGTCTGCATGCAGAAGAGCCTGCCTGGAGAGACCGGGCACGCGGAACAGATCTTCGCGGGTTTGAATTAGCCGAGCAGCAGCGGCAGGAGCTCGCAGGCGTCGCCGTCGAGCTTGATATCGGCGGCCTTGTCGTGGGCCGTGGGGCCCTGGTTGACGATGATATAGGGTTTACCTATGGCCTTGGCCGCCAATGGCACCGAGGCCGCGGGTTCCACTGAAAGCGAAGAACCTACCGCTATGGCCAGGTCGCAGCTCTCGGCCGCCTTAAAAGCCTTCATCAGGCTCTCCTTCTCCATCGGCTCCCCGAACATCACCACGGCCGGCTTCAGCCAGCCGCCGCAGGCGCATTGCGGCGGAGCGCCGTCGGTGTTAAAAGATTTTATCGCCGTCTCCATAGAGACCCAGTTCAGGCACTCCAGGCATTCCGCGTAAAGGCCGGAGCCGTGCAGCTCCACCAGCCGGTCCGGCCCGGTGCCGGCGGCCCGGTGCAGGTTGTCGATGTTCTGCGTCACCACCTTCAGCAGCCGGCCCGTCTTTTCCAGCGCGGCTATGGCCCGGTGGGCCGCGTTAGGCGCGGCGGCGAGGAAGGCCGGGAAGGTGTCTGCCTTGTAGCGCCAATACTCAACTTTAGCGCGCGTGGAATTGACGAAATCCTGGTAGAGCACCGGCTCCCTATGGGTCCAGGCGCCGTCCGGCCCGCGGAAATCCGGGATGCCGCTGCCGGTGGAGACGCCCGCGCCGGTAAACACCAGTATCCTGCCCGCGTTCCCTACCAGTTCGCGGGCTTTTTGGATGTCATCGGGCATGGGCGTGGAGCGTTTATTTATCCAGCGGTTTCAGGCAGTCGGGCGAGTCGTTCTTCGGGTCGTTGACGATGTCGGAGACGCGGTAGACGTGCATCTTGGCGGAATCGTACGCGCGCAAGAGCGGCAGCAGCGTCTCGCTGTCGCGGAATTTGGGGTCCAGCCACATCGCCTCGTGGCGCGGCTCCAGGATGACCGGCATGCGGTGGTGCACCGTGCGCACCAGCGCGCTGGCGGCCGTGGTGATGATGGCGAAGGTGGCGCTCTTCTCCTCGTAGATCCCGGCCATGCCGAAAAGCCCCTTATCGCGCATCTCGAACCGGTACGGGGATTTTACACCGGCGGAGCTCTGCCACTCGTAAAAACCGTCGGCGGGGATTATGCAGCGCGTCCTGTAGAAGGCCGAGCGGAAGGCCGGCCTGGAGGCGATGCCCTCGGCGCGGGCGTTTATAAAGCCCTCCCGCTCCTGGGGGGCGGCGGTGTCCGGGGTGGTCTCTTCGGAAAATTTCTTCTCGAGGGTATTGCCGGCGGAGAACAGGGGCAGGGACGCCCCGCCGCCGAAACCGCCGGAGGACCAGGCCGGGACGAAGCCCCATTTCATGAGCTTCAGCCCGCCCGCGCAGACCACGGGGGCCTGGGCCCCGGGCGGAATGTTATAGGAGGGCTTGCAGGCGAAAGGCGACTGCTTGAGGCCGAAGCGTTTTACCACTTCGGCCAGGTCCAGGGTTTGCGAGTATCTGCCGCACATATAGGTTCCAAGCTTACACTTTGATTATACAACTACTCCGCGGCCGCGGCACGCCGGCCGTTTAAAAATTAGCGGCCTCGGTTTCGGCCAAGTCCCGTTTTAGCTTGCGCTGCCAGGCCAGCAGCAGCAGCACGGCGCTGGCCAGCGCGCCCGCGAGGCCCAGCCATTTGAGCCAGAGCCACAGGCGCGGCCCGGCCTTCAGAACCTCCACGTCGGCGGCGGAGCGCACGTAGAGCACCTCGCAGGCGCCCTCCCCCTTGTCCCGCCGGGAGACGCTGCTCGGCAGCCGCATTATTTTAGACTTGTCCGTCTCGCCGGGTTTCTCGGCTATCTCGGCGTTGACCAGCCAGCCGCGCAGGCGGACCTGGTCCCCGGTCTTTATGGCTTTGACGGCCTTGAAGGCGGCGGGGTCGCAGGACAGCACGTGGGTATTGCCGAACTCGTGCAGGTTGAAGTTTACCCCGTCCTTCCAGTACACCTCGGAATAGTTAAGCATCACGCGGAAGCGCACCTTGCGGTAGTGCTCGAGCGCTGCGTTCTCGCCCCAGACCATGCCCACGTCGGCGGCCATCACGTCGGCCAGACGGCTGGAGAATTTATGGGAAACCCCGAAGACCACCCCGCTGAGGTCGTAGGAGAACAAGGGGTCGAATTTCCAACAGTAGGGCCCGCGGCAGCAGGGCTCGATGCTTACCGGGGCCTCAGGCAGCGCCTGCAGCGGCTGCTGTTGCGTGGACGGCAGGGGGCCGGCTACCAGTTTATAGCTGTAGTTGTCCTGGTGGCAGGCGCCGAAGTAGAGCAGGCACGAGAATACAAAAGCGTATTTTAACCCTGAGTTCCCCATACCGACATTATCCCAAATAAAACCGCAAAAAAAAACCGCCGGGAGGGCCCGGCGGCTTTTCTTTACGCTCTGGAGCGGTCAAACCTGGGCTTTAAGCCTGGCTATGCGGTCCTCGAGCGGCGGGTGGGTGGAGAACAGGGAGAACTTGGGGCGGCCCGAGATCTTGAGCGTGGCCAGCGACTCTTTGTGGGTCAGGTCCACGTAGCGCATGCTGTCCTGCAGGGCCTCCAGGGCCCCCACCATCTTCTCGCGGCCGGCCAGCGCGGCCCCGCCGGCGTCGGCGCGGTACTCGCGGTAGCGGGAGAAGGCGGCCACGGCTATCATGCCGAGCACGCTGAGCACCATCTCCAGCAGGAAGATCACCAGGTAGCTCGGCGCGGAGGAACTGTCGCTGTCGCGGCCGCGGTTGGCCAGGAAGAAAGCTATCACGCGGGCCAGGAACATCACCAGCGCGTTTATGACGCCCTGCACCAGGGTCATCGTCACCATGTCGCCGTTGGCCACATGGGCGATCTCATGGGCCAGCACGCCTTCCACCTGCGCGCGGTCCATGCGCTCCAGCAGGCCGGCCGAAACGGCCACCAGGGCCCGGCTCTTTGTGGGGCCGGTGGCAAAAGCGTTGATCTCGGGGCTGGGGTACAGGCCGACCTCGGGCATCTCCGGCAGGTTGGCGGCGCGGGCCAGGCGGTGCACGGTGGCTACCAGCTCGTGCAGCGCGGGCTCGGTGGTATTGGGGTCGATAACCTGCACGCCCATCATCCACTTGGCCATTATGCGCGACAGCGCCAGCGATATGAATGCGCCGCCCATGCCCCAGACCAGGCAGAAGATCAGCAGCGAGCGGAAATCTATGCCGCGCGCGGTGAAATAATGCCCCACGCCCAGCAGGTTCAGCGTGATGGACAGGGTCAGCAGGATCAGCGCGTTTACACCGAGGAAAATAAGGGTTCTTTTTGCGAAAGCGAACATGTAGCCTCCTAAAAACTCTGCCAATATTTTAGCAAAATCGCGGCCGCGCTTTTTGGTATCATAGGAACTGGAAAAAGGGAGGCTTCAAATGAAACTAAGCGTCAAACTGCTCTCGGCGGCGCTGCTGTTGTCCCTCACGGCCAGCGGCTGGTGCGGCGGCAAGAAGATAGTCTGCGTAATGGACCTGGAAGACAAGTCCAATCACCACAGCGGCTGGCATAACATCGGCACCGGCGTGGCCGAAATGCTGGTGACGGCCCTGTCCGAAACCAAAAAATACACTTTAATAGAGCGCAGCAAGCTGGAGGCCGTAATGGACGAGCAGAAGCTCGGCGCCTCCGGGGCCGTGACGGCCCAGACCGCGGCCAAGATAGGCCGCCTGCTCGGCGCGCAGTACATCATCACCGGCGCGGTCACCGAGTTCGGCATAAAGGACTCGAAGATAGGCGTGGGCGGCCTGGAGAAGGTGCTGCCCTTCGGCGGCGGCGCCAAGGTCTCCAAGACCAAGGCCCGCGCCGTCATTGATGTGCGCGCCATAGACACCACCTCCGCCCAGATAGTGGCCGCGGCCAAGGGCGAGGGTTCCAAGTCCAGCGCCGAGTTCTCCGGCAACCTCAGCATAGCCCCCAGCTTCGACTTCGGCAAAGATGGCTTTGACGAAACCATCCTCGGCAAGGCGGCCCGGGAGGCCGTGGACACCGTGGCGGCGGAGCTGTCCAAGAAATTCGACGAGGGCGGTGGCGGGGCTATAAAGATCATTAAAGTGACCGGCAACCAGATCTACATCAACTCCGGCGGCGCTGACGGCGAAAAGGTGGGCCGGGTCTACGGCATCTACCGCACGGGAGAGGAAATGCTGGACCCCGATACCGGCGAATCGCTGGGCTCGGAAGAAGAAAAGATCGGCACCGCCAAAGTGGTGAAGGTGAACCCCAAGTTCTCCATAGCCGAGACCAAGGCCGCGGTAAAGCGGACCGACATTCTTAAAGAGAATTGACAGGACCGTTAAGGCGCCAAAACCCGGGGGACAGCCCCCGGGTTTTTTGCCGCCAGGGGGCGGCCCCGGAGGCCCTTGACAGGTATTGACATGTCAATTACACTATTTGAGACTTATGAAGACCGTACTCGCCATCCTTTCCGGACTCCTGCTGGCCGCGCCCTGCGCGGCCCGGGCCGGCGCTTTTGACGAGCTGTCCGGAGACGGCGGCGCAGATATCCCTTCCGTTTCCGCCCCGGAGCCGGTCTCCGCGGCCGCAGAAGAAGCTGAGGTCACAGACCAGACGCTGCGCGCCGATTTTGATTTCCTCGTCCGCCCGGACGCCGTACACGAACCCGGGGCGGAGCTCTTCGACCCGGCAGAGCTGGTCATGGAAGGGCGCGGCTCCGAAAAAGCGGCCGGCGGCGGCATTCCCTACCTGGCGCTGGCCCGGGCGGAGGCCAAAGCGCAGGGCATAGACCTGGCGCTGGTACTGGCCGTCATACAGAAGGAATCCTCTTTCAACCCCAACGCCAAGAGCCCGGTAGGCGCCAGGGGCCTGATGCAGCTGATGCCCTCCACCGCCAAATGGATGGGCCTGAAGGACGCAAAGAAGATCATCGACCCCGCCGTGAACATTAAGTACGGCGTCAAATACCTCAAATACCTCTGGGACGAGTTCGCCACCATCCCGGCCGGCGACTTGTCCGCCGAAGACATCAAACAGAAGACCTCGCAGATGGCCATAGCCGCCTATAACGCCGGCCAGGGCAACGTGCATAAGTACAACGACGTCCCCCCTTTTAAAGAAACGCGCAGTTACGTTAAAAAAGTGACGGAGTATTTCTCCAATTACAAAACCCTGCTGCAGGGCCCTGCCGCACCCTGATGTCGATCTTCACCGCCATAGATTTCGAGACCGCCGACAACGGGCGCGATTCGGCCTGCGCCGTTGGCCTGGCCCGCGTCGAGCACGGGGAAATCGTCAAGACGGGCTACCGGCTTATCCGGCCGCCCCGGCCCGACATCCTGTTCACCTATATTCACGATATAACCTGGGAGGACGTGGCGGGCGAGCCGCCCTTCGGCGAGGTCTGGCCGTGCCTGGAGGAGTTCTTTAAAGGCGCGGATTTTATAACGGCGCACAACGCGCCTTTCGACAGGGGCGTGCTCAACGCCTGCTGCGCCGCGGCCGGGCTGGCTGCGCCGCCGCAGCCTTTTGTCTGCACGGTGCAGCTCTCAAGGAAGGAACTGGGGCTCAAGCCCGCCACGCTCTCGCATGTCTGCCATCACCTCAGTATACCGCTCAAGCATCACAACGCCCTTTCGGACGCCGAGGCTTGCGCGAAGATAATGTTAACGGTGGAACAGGTGCGGGCCGAAAAAAGACTGTAGAAAAGATAAGAGCAGCTAGCATCAGCCCCCCCGCCTTTTCCCCTTCTCCGGGCGCGTTTTCATAAAAATTCCGCGTGAGCGCCGCCTGTTTTGTTTGTAATATCAAAAACCGGGTGGTTTTTCGTGAATTCGGACAGGTTCTTTCTGACCGGCGGGGCGCGTTTCCATGACCAAGAAGGGCGTGCTGATGGGCCTGGGCACCGACGCGATGACGGTGAACATGCTCTAAGAGCTGCGCTGCGGCCTGTGGCCGCAGCACCTCAAGCGCGACCCATCGCAGGGGTTCATGGAAGTCGCCAACGCGCTGCTGGTCAACAACGCTAAAACAGCTAACCGCTACTTTAAGAACGTAGGCGAGCTGGCAAAGAAACTCTGGAGCAGGTTCTAACCCGCTTCCGATAAGAAGAAAAGGGCCCGGACTACGCCGGGCCCTTTTCTTTTGGGCCTTGACAGACGCGCATGCGCCTGCTAGACTATTAGTGTACTAGCATGGTAGTACACATATGATCACCTTAAACCAGAACTCGCAGACGCCCATCTACGACCAGATCAAGCTTGGACTGAAGGGCCTCGTCAAAAAAGGCCTGCTGAAGCCCGGCGACGCCGCGCCTTCCATAAGGAAGATGGCCCTGGACCTGAAGGTAAACCCCAACACGGTGGCCCGCGCCTACCGGGAACTGACCGCGGAGGGCTTCTTCGAGAGCCTCCGCGGCCAGGAAAATATTATTTCCCCCCGCGCCGGCTCGCTGGCAGAGCACGCGGCCAGGCGGGTGTCGGAAAGTCTTGAGACGGCGCTCAAGGGCGCCATGGAGAGCGGCTTTTCGTGGGCAGAGGTGGAGAAGATGATAGCCGCCCTTAAGAGGAAACTATTATGAACGACCGCATCCTTGAAACGAAAGGCCTGAAGAAAGCTTTTGGTCCCAAAGAAGTCCTTAAAGGGCTGAACCTGAGCGCCGAGCGCGGTGAAGTGGTCGGAATACTGGGCCGCAACGGCTCCGGCAAGACCACCCTTTTCTCCATCCTGCTCGACCTGATGTCCGCCGACGGCGGCAGCGCGGAAATACTCGGCCTCAGGCCGGACGGCAGCGGCAGGCTGCGCGGCTTAATAGGGTATGTCCCCGAGAAACCGGCCTTCCACGGCTTCATGACGGCGCGGGAAGTACTGGAGTTCCGCGCCCGTTTCTTCCGGCACTGGGACATGGCCAAGGCCCTGGACCTGTGCCGAAAACTGGAACTGGACCCGGCCTCCAGGGTTTCGGCCATGAGCAAGGGCAACCTGGCCAAGCTGGCCTGGATAGCGGCTACGGCCCACAACCCGGAGCTGCTGCTGCTCGACGAGCCCACCTCCGGCCTCGACTACCTGGTGCGGGACCATATTCTCAACGGCCTCATTCACGAACTCACCGAAGGGGGCAGGACGATCATAGTGGCCAACCACCGCATGGGCGAGATGGGCGGCATCCTGGACCGGGTCTGCGTGCTCAAGGACGGCGCTATAGCCGCAAACCACAACGCGGCCTTCCTGACCGAAGAGGTGTTCCGCGCGGCCGCGCGGCTGGAGTCGCCGGTTTCCCTGCCGGCCGGCGTCGTAGCGCTCGGCGGCGGCGGCGCGCTGCGGGAATTCGCGGTGTTCGGCCGCGAAAACCTGGAGCGGCTCAAGCTGGACCCCGCTTTCGCCGGGGCGGAGATCTCGCCCCTGTCCCTGGAAGACTCTTTCAAAGTGCTGCTCGGAGAATAAGAGGAAAACATTATGAAGAACCTCATCATCCTTCAATTCAGGAAAAGCCGCCTCCCCTTCCTGGTGCTGGCGGGGGCCGTCCTTCTCTCGGTGCCGGCGGCGCTGCTGTTCCGGCCGGATAGCTTCACAGGCGCCGAGGCCGTCAACATCGCCATGCTCTTCTGGGCCCTGGCCGGCCTGCCGCTGGCCATAATGACCCTGGCCGGCACGGCCGGCTCAGACGCGGCTTCGGACGCGTCGCGCGCGGCCGAGCAGCCGCTGCCTGCGAGCCAGTACAGGCAGGTCCTCTCCGGCCTGGCCGCCGCAGCGGCGCAGACGGCCTTGCTGCTACTGGCCATCTACGCCATAATGGGCTTTTCAGTACCGCTAGACAAGCTAAACTTCGTGAACGCCCACGTGGCGCGGCACTACGCGTTCTACGCGGCGTTCCTGGTCCTGTACAGTTTCACCCTCTCCTACGCCTTCCGCAACGCGGTGGCGGGAGGCCTGGCCGCGGCGGCGCTGCTGGTGCTCACGGCGCTCCCCCTGCTCTCGGCGGCCCTCTTCGGCGAGCTGCTGCTGGACCTGATACCGCTGGCCTTCATCAATACACTGACCGCGGTACTGGCCCTGGCCGGCGCGCTGGGCGCGCTCCACCTGTTGTGCCGCGCTTACGCCCGCAGGGAGGCCGGCAGAACGGCCAAGGCGCTTCTTTCCGCGCTTCTGCTTGCGGCCCCCGTGCTTCCGCCTTTCTTCGGTCTGGCCGCCCTGCGCGCCAAAGCCGCGGATGTCACCTGGCCGGTCTACCCGCTGGTCATTAATTCCGACACTCCGCAGGCCGCGCCCGGCGTCATGCTGGCGCAGAAGCCTTTCACCGGCGAGGTCTTTCTGATAGACGAGGCGGGCAGGCGCGCCGTAGTCTTCCCCGAAGACTCGGACCGGGGCATACCGAATTATTTTTTCCCGGTTCCGTCTTTCGTACGCGGGCAGACACTGTCAGCCTCCGACGGCAGCGTCTGGATCTACTGCAACCGCTATGACAAGCCCGCCGTGCTGATGAACGGCAGCGCCGCCGCGGGGCTGAAATTGCGCTCCACCCTGCCGGACTCCCGGCGGGCGTACCTCGTGCGGGGAAAAGTCCCGGCTATAGTCGAGCGCCGCAAGAACGGCGCCTATTACGCGCCGCTCCGGACCGGCACTGGGCCGCTGAAGTGGGAAAAAACCGGCATGCCCGAGGCGGCCGCAAAACGCTGGCTGGCCGGTACCGGCGAGGAAGCCCTGCTGGACGCCTTCCTGCGCGCCAGGCTGGCCGGAGCCCCTGGCGTAGCCGTGGTCTCTACCGACGGGAGGACCGTGACTTCCGGCGGCGAGAAGTGGACGGTGCCGGGAGCCCTGGGGTCCAAATCCCCTATCGTCGGGGCAAGGCTCAACGACGGGGTAAACTACATAGTGCCGGCCGGTGAAGGCAAAGACTATGCCGCTTACCTCTGCCCCCCCGGGAAGAAGGCCCGCAAGCTCTGGCAGGGCTACTTCCGCTTTGGCTCTAACCTCTGGTCGGCCACCGACGGGACCCTCTGGGGCTACAACAGGAAATTACGCGTGGAGGTTACGGTCAAAACTATTTTCGGAAAGACAAAGAAAGACCTCGAGTCCCCGCAATTCAATATCCTGACCCGGGACGGGAGATCCATAGAGTCTTTCAGCCTCGACCAGATATTGAGAGACCTCCCCGGTGCAAAAGGAGAAATAGCGCTGGTCAGGGAGGAAAATGGCGAGTTCTGGTTCACGATAGGCAACGCCTACCTGGTAAAGACCGGCGCGGACCCTCACGGCCCCTACTCCTACTGGAAACTTCCACAAAGCATACAGGAGAAGTACTGGCGCAGCAACCTGCTGGCCACACGCAACAGGCTGCTTATCGCGGCACTGGACGGGGTTCACTTCATAGACTGGGAGGGCAGCTCGGGGAAACTGTAACGCGAAGTGATTAGTAATCTTGGGAAGCAATCCAACACAATCCGGATATTTCTCGAGGGTCTGGATCCATAGCGGCGCACAACGCCCTTTCGGACGCCGAGGCTTGCGCGAAGATAATGTTAACGGTGGAACAGGTGCGGGCCGAGAAAGCCGCTACCGGCCTCAGCCGGCCGGCGGGGTCCAGTCGGTAAAATCTTTTATCAGCGGCTGCGGTATCCGGCTGGGGCGGCCGGTCTTGTAGTTTACCCACACCCACATCGTGCGGCCCTGGCAGACCAGTTTACCGTCTGATTTCCTGAAAATTTCGTAATGCCGTTCGGAGGAGGCGCGCTCGGCGGTCTCCACCCAGGTGCGCATCTGCACCGTCTCGCCCGGCAGCACCGGCAGCAGGTAGTCTATCTCGTGCCGGCGCACCACCCACCCCTCGCCCATGGCGATGAGGCGCATGATATCCCAGCCCACCAGGGCGGAATGCTTGGTAGCGGCCTCCATAAGCCAGTCCAGGTAGACCTGGTTGTTCACATGGCCCAGCCCGTCTATCTCTTCGGGCGTCACCTGATGTTCGTATTCCAGAATTTTAGAAATAGCCATACGGATATCCTATAAAATAAAACGGCCGGGCAAAAACCCGGCCGGCGGCATGGAGCGAGCGGCCCGCTACGCGGCGCGTGACCTTTTGGCTTTTTTCCCGTCTACCCTCACCCCGGCTACTCCCTCCACCTTGCGTATGGCCTCCACCGACCCGGGGCTGGCCCTCCCCAGCAGGCGGGTGACCTTGCTCCCCCCAGCGTAAGAAGTCCTCTCCCCGGAGAACGAGAAGCCGGCGGCCGACAGGCGCTCCAGCAGGCCCGCCACATCCCCCTTGACCGGGGTAATGATCAGGAACACGCTGGCCTGAGCCGGGGAAGCCACGGCGTCGCGGTAGACCGGGGCGGGCAGGAACCTGTTGGCCGGGTTAAGGTAGCCGTAAGCCGTCTCTATGTAATCCTGGAAGACCGGGTCGGAATAGAGCGGGGAGCCGGCCAGGGCGTCCGGGGAGGACTGCCCGCCGTAGGAGAAGGAACCGCAGACCGCCGCCAGTACCGCCGCCAGGAATATTTTTTTCATCGTTCAGGTCCTTTGCCGCGCTAAAACCGTGTAACACATTGTATTTCAAACGTAACGCTTTGTCATGGGTCCGGGGACCCGGGCGGAGGTGGGCCCTTGGGGAGGGGACGCTGATTCCTAAATTCCTAATTTCGCGCTGCTTCACCCGCATAGCCGCTCGGAAAACCAAATTAGGAATTTAGGAATCAGCGTCCCCTAGACACGCCGGGGGGAGTAAGGTAGAATTTCAGCATGAAAACGAGGCCGGAAACAAAGAAGGGCGGCAGCACCAGGCAGAAGATCCTGCTGGCCGCCATTAAGCTGGCGGCGCGGCACGGCTTCGCCGAAACGAGTTTCCAGATGGTAGCCGACGAGATAGGCCTCAGCCAGTCGGCCGTGATGTACCATTTCCCCGACAAGAATTCCCTGTTCGCCGAACTGGTGGAGACCATAGTGCGCCACAACCACGAGGTGGTGAGCGGCCTGATGGATATCCGCGACGACGCGGGCCGGCGCCTGCTCAAGCATTGTCTCGGCAACGCGCTGTGGGCCCTGCGCTACCGCGCCAGCGACGCCCAGGTGCTGCTGCTGCTCTATTACCTGGCCGGCCGCGGCGGAGAATTTTCCGGGCTTTTCACCCGCATGATAACCGTGGGCAGGGAAAGGCTGCTGGAGCATCTGCTGGCCGGGGTCAGGGAAGGGCTGTTCACGCTGAAGGCGGACCCGGCCTCCGTGGCGGAGACCCTGCAGGACGCGCTGTTCGGCGCCATGCTTTACGCCGCCTCGGCGCCCGGCGGCAAGCCGGGCCGGGCGGAACTGGAAGCCAAATGGTCCGGGTTCATAACCGCGCTCACCGGCTGGAAGAACAAAGGCCCGGTGCTCCCCGGCGGCGCCGTCTGACCCCGGGCGTCAGATATCTTTTTTCCCGCCAGCCCTGTAGATAGAACCCCTGCCGAATTTTTCCCTTATAACTTCTATGGCCTTATGGGCCTTCTCGCGCCTGGCGTCGCCGGCGTCCTCGAAAAGGCTTTCGGCCTCCCCCGCCGGCATCAGCCCCGACACCTTCACCCCCAGCAGCCGCACCTTTTTGCGGCCCCTGTCGAAGGCGGCGTACAGGGCCAGCGCTTCGCGGCTTAGTACGTCCGCGTAGTTGGTGGACAGCGGCAGGGTTTTAGCGCGCGTATAGGTTTCAAAACCTTCAAGGCGTATCTTCAGGGTGACGGTGCGGCCTTTCAAGCCGGCTTCCCGCAGGCGGGAGGAGACCTTGTCGGCCAGGGCTACCAGGGATTCTTTTATCTCGCGGGCGTCAGCGGTGTCGGTCTCGAAAGTGGTCTCGTTGCTCACGGACTTGGTCTCGCCGTCCTCGCGCACCTCGCGCGGGTCCTCCCCCAGCGCCAGTTCTTTTAAGCCGGCGCCGTGGCTGCCCAGCCCGCGCAGGGCTTCGGGCCCGGCGGCGGCCAGCTCCCCCACCGTATTTATACCGTGCGAGCGCAGTACGTCAGCGGTCTTGGGCCCCAGCCCCCAGAGCCTTGAAATATCCAGCGGCGCGAGAAAAGCCTTCAGCCCGTCGGGGCGCACCTCCACCAGGCCATCCGGCTTCTTAAGATCGGAGGCTATCTTGGCGGCCATCATGGTGGGAGCCAGGCCTACGGAACAGGAGAGGCCGGTGAGCTCCCTCACGCGGGCCTTGATGCGGCGGCAGGTCTCCAGCGGCCCGCCGAACAGGTGGGCGCTGCGGGTAATGTCCAGGAAAGCTTCGTCTATGCTCACCTGCTCTATGTCCGGGGTAAACTCGTAGAAGGCCTGGCGTATTTTAGCGGAGGCTTCCTCATATTTGTGAAAATCCGGCGGCAGAAAAACGCCTTTAGGGCAGCGGCGCCAGGCTTCGGAAATAGGCATGGCCGAGCGCACGCCGAACTTGCGGGCCTCGTAGGAGCAGGTGGAGACCACGCCGCGGCCCCGCCCGCCTTTGGGGTCGGCCCCTATAATGACAGGCCGGCCCTTGAGGGACGGGTTATCCCTCTGCTCTATGGCCGCGAAGAACGCGTCCATGTCCACATGCACTATACGGCGCTCCATAAGGAAAATCCTATTAAAGATAGGCCGCACAAGCAACCGGGCCGATGTGCCTAATTCCCGGTAGGCCTAAAAACATGGCTCCCCTGGGGCCTTGGCCTGTAGGCGGGGCGAGCGGAGATTTATAGCATTACTAATATAAGCAGTTAAAGTTTCCGGGGGAGGTAACATGAAAAAATTAGCCTTAATAATGGCCGCCGCCTTTGCCGCGGTAGGCGCCGCCAGAGCGGCCACGGTTGAGACCATGTCGGCGGAGCTTGAGAAGGCCGGCATCTCGGTGACGGTGGGCACACATCAGCAGCCGCCCAAGCCCGGAGTGCCTCACCCCGTGAACGTGCACCCCACGCACCCCACGCATCCGACGCATCCCGTGACGCCTTCGCATCCCGTGACGCCTTCGCATCCCGTGACGCCTTCGCATCCCGTGACCCCCGGCTACCCCGGATACAATCCGCAGCCCACGCACCCGGCCTACCCGCCGCAGCCCTGGAACCCCGGCTACCCACCGGTGTATCCCCCCCAGTACCCGCCGCAGTATCCGCCGGTGTACCCGCCTCAGTATCCGCCGCAATACCCGCCGGTATACCCGCCCCAGGCGCAGATGCAGCAGTTCCGCTTCGAGAGTTCCAACTTCGTCTTTGTCAGCGACGCCAAGCGCTCCATGGAGAACGCGGCCGAGGCCATCAGCCGGGCCGGCTACACGGTACTGGAGAAGCGCAGCAACTTCAATTCCTACACGCTGGTCTTTATAGCTCCCTCCTTCCTGAAGGTGGAGAAATATAACAGCGGCACTTTCGTCTTCGCCAGCGAGGCCAAAAGAGCGGCCGAGGAATGCGTGGCGGCCATGCAGGGCCAGGGCAAAGTGGTGCTCGAGGCCAATGTTACGGGAACGTCTTTCGTAGTGAGCTACCTTTCCGCCGGCCATACCGGCTACATGCAGACCCAGACCTACGAGAGCGGCTCTTTCGTCTTCGCCAGCGACGCCAGGCGCTCCATGGACGAAGCGGCGGCCGCCCTGCAGGGCGCCGGCGCCATTATGCTGGAGAAACGCCTCGCCGGAACCTCCTACACCCTGGTGTATCAGACCCCTTACCTCATGGAGACCCAGAATTACGCCAGCGGCAGTTTCGTCTTTTCCAGCGACGCCAAGCGCTCCCTGGACGAGGCGGCGGCCGCCCTGCAGCGGGTGCGCGGCCTGGTGATCCTGGAGAAGCGCCTCACCGGCACCACCTACAATATCGTGTTCCTCTCCCAGTCCAGGCTGGAGCTGCAGAAGTACGCCAGCGGCAACTACACCTTCGCCAGCGAAGCCCAGCGCGCGGCCGCCGAGACCGCGGCGGCTTTCGCCTCGCAGGGCCTGGTCATCCTGGAGAAGAACGTTTCCGGAACGCAGTTCACCATAACCTACTTCCACCCGGGTTATTACTACTGAACCCTGCGCCAATAAAAAAAGCGCGGCCCTTAAAAGCCGCGCTTTTTTATTTCTGCGGCGCCATATGCTAGGATAGGCGCATGCTGACAAAGAAACGTTTTCTCTCCCTGCTGGTCTTTACGGCGGCGGCCTACCTGGTCCTCAAACTAACAACCGTCGGCTGGAATTTCCTGGCGCCGTCCTACCCGGCCGGGCACGCTACGGCCACCTCTCCGGAAGACCTGCGCAGGACCGTCACGCACCTGGCCGTTGAAATAGGCGCCAGGGACGTATTCAGGAACAACCGGCCTCGCCTGCGCCGGACGGAGGACTATATCTCCGGCCGCCTGCGTGCCGCCGGCTACAAGGTAGAAGTCCAGGAGTATCCCTCGGCGGGAACCTTTGCCAGAAACATTATCGCGTCAAAGCCGGGGAGCGCCAGGCCTGGCGAGAGCGTGCTGGTGGGGGCGCATTACGACACTTACGACAACCCCGGCGCCGACGACAACGCCAGCGGCGTGGCCTGCCTGCTGGAACTGGCCGAGTACGCGTCGAAGAAAAGTTTCGGCAGGACCGTAACTTTCGCCGCTTTCGCCAACGAAGAACCGCCTTTCTTTAAAACGGCCGGCATGGGCAGCGCCGTCTACGCGCGCGCGGCCCTGGAACGGCGCGACGACATAAAGGCCGTATTGATACTGGAGATGACCGGCTATTTCACCGAGGAGCGGCTCTCCCAGCGCTACCCGCCGCTGATAGGCCCGTTCATGCCCGGCAGGGGCAACTTTATAGCCCAGGTCTCCAACTTCGCCTCGCGGGGTCTGGCGGGTGAGGCGGACAAAGCTTTCAGGGCCGCCACGCCGCTGCCGCTGCGCACGGTGTCGCTGCCGGAATTTGTGCCGGGCGTGGATTATTCGGACCACAGGGATTTCTGGAAGGCCGGCTACAAGGCCGTGATGTTCACCGATACGTCTTTCTACCGTAACCGGCATTACCACAAGGATTCGGACCTGCCCGACACGCTGAACTACGCGTACATGGCGGCTTTCGCCGACGGGATGAAGGGCGTGCTTGGAGCGTTGGCCGGCCCGGGGGAGCCGGTTCAGCCGCGGACGAAGAAGTAGAGGTAGGCGGCGGCGAGGATGACTATCAGCAGCGCACCGAGGCGGGCGAGGACGGCAAAATCCATCACAAGTTTAAACTTGAGTTCTTTCTCCAGCTTTATCTCGCGCGTCTGTTTCACCCCAGCCCCGGTGACGGCGCCGCAGGCCGGGTTGGAGCAGTAGGCCTTGCCCTCTTCTATCGCAGTACCGCATTTAGGACAGTTCATTATTTTTTCACCGGCAGGATCTCCAGCCAGTAGCCGTCGGGGTCCTCTATGAAGTAGATGCCCATGGCCGGGTTCTCGTAGCAGACGCAGCCCATCGCCTTGTGTTTGGCGTAGGCGGCGGCGTAATCGTCGGTGTCGAAAGCCAGGTGCAGCTCGTTATCCCCCAGGTTGTACTTCTCCTTCCTGTCGCGCAGCCAGGTAAGCTCCAGGCGGTGGGAGGTGACCCCGTCCCCGAGGAAGACCAGGGTAAAGCTGTTGTCCGGCGGGCTCTTGCGGCGTGTTTCCGTCAGGCCGAGCGCCTCCTGGTAGAACTTAAGGCTCTTCTCCAGGTCCAGGACGTTGAGATTATTGTGGGAAAAGGTGAATTTCATAAGACCATATTACCAAATCTCCCCCCGGCCGGTTAAACCCTGTTAAAAGCCGGTCAAATTTTATATCGTTTTAGAGACAGCGAGGTGACCCATGAAAAGACTCTTGTTAGCCGCTTTATTTTTCGTCCCCGGGGTATTGTCCGCCGAGCCGCCGGCCCCGCCCCCCAACGACCCGCCCGAAGTGGTGGCGCGCCTCAAACAGGAAGCCGCCGCGTTGGAACAGCAGGCCAGGACCACGCCCAAGGACACGGAAGTTTTTGTGAAGCTCGGCTTCACCTACGCCCGGCTGAAGCAGGCCGACGACGCGCAGCGGGCTTTCGAGACCGCGGTGTCGCTGGACCCCAAAAAAGCCGTAGCCCACTACATGCTGGGCCTGATCTACGAGAAGAAAGGCATGACTAGCCAGGCCATAGCCGCCTGGAAGGCCTGCCTCGAGAACGCCGGCGACCCGCAGATGCGCAATACCGCCGAGCGCCACCTGCACCACCTCACCGTTAAAAGATGAAAAACATACGCCTTATTCTTATAGCCGCGCCGCTGCTGCTGGCGGCCTGCGCCACCCCCAAGGTGGCCATAAATCCCCGCGCCGATTTTACCGCCATTAAACGCGTCGCGGTGCTTTCTTTCAACGGCTCCCAGGGCGACCTGGCCGCCGACCTGATGACCCAGAGCCTGCTGGAGCACGGCGCCGACGTTATAGAACGCCAGCACCTGGACTCCGTGATGAAGGAGCAGTCGCTGACCTCCTCCTCTGCCTTCGACCCGGCCACGGCCAGGGAGCTAGGCAAACTGCTCGGGGTCGACGCCCTGTTCGTGGGCACGGTGGCCCAGAGCACGCCGCAGTCCAGCTATATAGTGACCAACTCCAAGGTAAATCTCGGTTCCGGCGTCACGCAGCTCAACAACGGCACGGTCTATTCCGAAGGTTCCGTGATGGGCATGCCCGATTCGCAGATCCTCAGCACCACCGCCAACGTGTCGCTGGTCTCGCGGATGGTGGACGTTAAGACCGGGTCCATACTCTGGTCGGCGTCCATGGGTTACGAGGGCTTCGACACCACCTCGGCCATGTCCGGCATCACCGACGCCTTTATCGCCTCGCTGGAGGCCATCTGGCCGGGGCTGTACAAAGTTAAATAATATTTGCCGGGCCACAAAAAAAGCCGGACCCTTGTCCGGCTTTTTTATTTGAGAGACAGGCTTTAATCCATCAGGCGTTTCTGGCCCTGCAGTTCCCTTATGGCCTGCACGTCCTGAGTGAACTCCATGCAGCCAATATATTTGCCCCTGTCGTCGCGCAGCGCGTAGAACTCTATAAAGATCTTGTGCTTGGGCTCGCCAGGCGTTACTTCCATGTCTATCCAGAAGGTGGCCTTGTCGCGGGTGCCGGCCTTCATTTCGCCTATCAGCCGCTCCACCATGGCCAGGCTCTTCTCGGGGTGGCATTGCCGGAAGTTCATGCCCATGGCCGTCATCGGCCGCCTGAACAGGCGCGTCTCGTGCTTGTTCCAGCCGGCCACCTCATCGTTGGCGTCTATCACCGTCAGCTCGGCCGGCATGGTCTCTATCAGCGCCTTCACCATCTCCGGGCTCAGTTTGTCGAAAAGCATTGTTCCCTCCTGTAGAGTCCTGAAATTATATAAAAAACCCCGCGCGGGGGCGGGGTTCTTTATCGGGGCGGCCCGGCTTAATTGGCGGTCTGTATCTTAAGCGCCAGGCCGGTGTCGCTGAACGAGAAGCCGGTCAGGTGCAGGTCGCCCATGATGCCGGCGGGCACGAACTGGTTGATGATCTTGGAGGAGACCTGGGCGTTCAGGGTCCAGGCGGCCTTATCGTAGTTCAGCTTTACCACGTCCTGGGCTTTCAGGGGGATGTTCTTGGCCTTCAGTTTGGCGTCCAGGGCGGAGTAGACGCCCTTTATCAGCACGTCCATCACCTGCACCATCACCTGTTCTTCGGTCACGGCGGCGGGGACGGACTTCACGGAAGGCTCCATGGAGGCGTGCATCTGTACGCGCTGGATGCGGATGGCGAACTTGTCGCGGCTCACGAAGTAGGGCTTCAGGGTCAGGGTGGGCACCACTACGATGCCGCCCTGGTCCACGGTTATGTTGGAGATCCTCAGGAACTCGCCGGACTTGAAGATCACCGGGGCGTTCTTGTCTATTATGGTCAGGCGATTCTCAGTGACGGTCATCGCCACCACGGCGTTCTTGATCATCTTGAAAGGCACGCGGATATTCATGTCCACGCCTATCACGTCGTCCTCTATCTGCGCCTGCGGGGCCGGGGCCCTGAGGTCGGCCATGCCCGTGCGGATATCGGAGGCGCTAAAGCCGGAGAGGTCGAAGTCGGAAGCCGAGGCGGCGCTCGCGAGGAGGGCCAGGGCTATCAGGTTCAGGATAAGTTTTTTCATAAATTTTCTCCTTGTGTCCGCGATCACAGCTCGAAGCCCAGGTACAGCAGGCCGTTGGTTATTTTCAGGTTATTGATCACGGCGCCCTTGGCGAAGGAGGGCATGAAAGCGCTGTTCTTAAGGACGATCCTGACGGTCTTGTCGTCGAGCTTGGTGGCGGTCATCACCTTGGTCAGCGCGGGGTTGGTGGTCAGGGTGTCTATGACCGAGCCGACTACCTTGCCCTGTATCCAGTTGTTGATGAAGCCGGGGATGCCGATGCCGTAGGCCTTGTCCACGTCCACGCGCTCAACCCTGACCCGCAGCGTGTTGGGGCCGACATATTCGGCCAGGATGGTGGCCTTGAAGAAGACGTTGGGCTTGCCGAACACGTCCCGGGCGTAGATCTTGCCGGCGATTTCCAGGCGGCCGTCGGCGCGGAACTTAAGCCCGCCCTCTTTGCCCTGGGGGTGGAACTCGAAATCGGTGCCCTTGGTGAACTGGCCGATGAAGTTGTCCAGCAGGCCGTCCGACATGGTGAGGTTATAGCCGGCCAGCTGGGCCGCGTTGGCGGAACCGGATTTCACGCTAAGGGCGAAACCGGCCTCGTCGAAAGAGAAGTTGGAGAGCGAAACGTTGCTGATCAGGCCGGGCAGCAGCGGAGCGATGAAATTAGGGTTCACCGTGGAGCGCAGGGTCCAGCTTTTGCGGTCGTAGGCGAAGGTCAGCACGTCCTTGGCCCGGAGCGCCACCTTGTTCTTGGCGAAGGCCTCGTCCATGCTCTGCAGCATGCCGGTGGTGAGATTGGTCATCACCATTTCCATCAGGCCGTCCTTGTCCAGCTGGGTGGGCAGGGCCTTGTTGGGGCCGAAGGCTATGTCGGCCTCGACCCTCATTACCTTTATAGAGAGCTTGTTCTGGCCCTCGAAGGCGGGCTTTATAAGGATGGTAGGTTCTATCTCTATGCCGTTATAGTCCACCGCCACGTTGCTAAAAGCTATGTGGTCGCCCTGCTTGAAGAGGATGGGGGCACCGGGGTTGATGGCCTTCATCTTTATGCCGGGCAGCTCGGAGATGCGGGAGCTGAGGGATTTAAAAGGCAGCTTGATGGTCATGTCCAGCAGCGGGGAGGGCAGGTTGGGCGACTTATCCATGCCGAGCAGCTCGGGCTGTACCGGTATGGGCGCGGCCTGCAGGCTGCTCTGTGAAGCCTTCAGGTCCGACACGCTCAGGGTTTCGAGGCCGAACTCACCGGCAAAAACCGCCGCCGAGAGATTGGCCGCCGCTATGACCGCGAGGATAAGTTTTCTCATGACTATAGTCTATCAGCCGCCCCCAAAAACCGTAAGTGTCTTAGGGCCCAGGCCCATGGGCCCAATGGACCCCCCCGCAAAAGGGGCCAACAGCCTGTAAAGATAAAGAACCCCGCGGGGGCGGGGTTCTTTACTTTTACTGGATTCCGGCTTGCGCCGGAATGACGGGGACCGTTCAGCCGCGGCGCTTGTCCATGAAGGCTTTAAGGGCCTCGGCCATGGAGCCGGCCGGGGCTTCATCGCGGCGGGGCCTGTTGTCAGGCCGGCGGTCCCGGTTGAAACCGGGGCGCGGGCCGGCCGCGGCCTGGGCCGGCTCCTGCCTGGGCCCGCGGCTCTCGCGGGGGCCTACCAGCGGGTTGGACTTCAGGGAAAGGGCTATGCGGTTGCGCGGCAGGTCCACGTCTATCACGGTAACGTTAACGCGCTGGCCTACTTTCACCACCGAGGCGGCGTCCTGCACGTAGCGGTCAGCCAGCTCGCTGACATGCACCAGGCCGTCCTGGTGCACGCCGATGTCTACGAAGGCGCCGAAGGCGGCCACGTTGGTCACAATGCCGGGCAGTTTCTGGCCGGGCTTGAGGTCGCCTATCTTCTGCGCCTCGCCGAAGACGAAGGCCTCGAACTGTTTGCGCGGGTCGCGGCCGGGCTTGGCCAGCTCGGCCAGGATGTCCTTGAGGGTGGGCTCGCCCACGCCTTCGGACACGTACTTGGAAATATCTATTTTGGAGCGCAGGGCCGCGTCGGTCATCAGGTCAGCCACCTTGCAGCCCAGGTCCGCGGCCATCTTCTCCACTATTTCATAGCGCTCCGGGTGCACGGCGCTGGCGTCCAGCGGGTTCTTGCCGGCCGACAGGCGCAGGAAACCGGCGGCCTGCTCGAAGGCTTTGGGCCCGAGGCGCGGCACTTTCTTAAGAGCCGCGCGGCTGGGGAAGGCCCCGTTCTCGTTGCGGAACTCCACTATATTCTTGGCGAGGGCCGCGTTCAGGCCGGACACGTAGGAGAGCAGTTCGCGGCTGGCGGTGTTCACCTCCACGCCCACGCTGTTGACGCAGCTCTCCACGGTGGCGTCCAGGCTCTTCTTCAGGCCGCCCTGGTCCACGTCGTGCTGGTACTGCCCCACGCCGATGGATTTGGGATCGATCTTGACCAGCTCGGCCAGCGGGTCCATCAGCCGGCGGCCGATGGACACGGCGCCGCGCACGGTGACGTCCTTGTCCGGAAATTCGTTGCGGGCCACTTCCGAGGCGGAATAAACAGACGCGCCGCTCTCGTTGACCATCACTATGATCACGCCTTCAAGCTTCAGGCCGCGGGCGAACTCTTCAGTCTCGCGGCCGGCGGTGCCGTTGCCGATGGCGATGACCTCGGTCTTGTACTGCGCGGCCAGCTTTTTAACTTTCTCTGCGGCCGAGGCGGAGGCGCCGTCGCCGCTGTGCGGGTAGATCACGTCGTCGTGGATAAGCTTGCCGTTATTGTCCAGGCAGACCAGCTTGCAGCCGGTGCGGAAGCCCGGGTCCAGCGCTAGGATGTTCTTGTGGCCCAGCGGCGAGCTCATCAGGATCTCGCGCAGGTTGCGGGCGAACACGCCTATAGCCTCGGCGTCGGCGCGCTTCTTGGTCTCAAAGCGGGCCTCTCCCTCCATGGAGAGGGCCAGCAACCGGTTGTAAGAATCGGTCACGGCCTCCTTCACCTGGAGGCCGGTTGCGCCGGCGTTCTTTACGAACAGCGGCTCCAGCAGGGCTATGGCCTCGGCGGCCTCCACTTCTATGCGCATGGTCAGGAACCCTTCCGTCTCGCCGCGGCGCATGGCCAGTATCCGGTGGGACGGGGCCTTGAGGGCCGGCTCTTTCCAGTCGAAATAGTCTTTAAACTTGGCGCCCTCCGCCTCCTTGCCTTCGAGCACCTTGGAGTGGAACACGCCCTTATTGGCGAAGAGCCCGCGCAGGCGGGCGCGGGCGGTCTCGTCTTCGCTTATGCGCTCGGCTATAATGTCGCGCGCGCCGGCGAGGGCTTCCTCGGCGGTCTTCACGCCTTTCTCTTCGCTTATGAAAGGCGCGGCCAGCGCGGCGGGGGCTTCGGGCCCCTGCGCGTAAATTTGATCGGCCAGCGGTTCCAGGCCTTTCTCTTTGGCGATGGTGGCGCGGGTGCGGCGCTTGGGGCGGAAAGGCAGGTAGATGTCTTCCAGTTTGGAAAGGACCCCGGCGGCCTCTATCTTAGCTTTAAGCTCTTCGGTGAGCAGGTTCCGTTCGGTGAGGGATTTCAGGATGGCCGCGCGGCGGTCGTCCAGCTCTTTCAGCTGGGCCAGGCGGTCCTGTATCTTACCCAGGGCTACCTCGTCCAGGTTGCCGGTGGCTTCCTTGCGGTAGCGGGAGATAAAAGGGATGGTGGCGTCTTCCTTGAACAGCGCTATGGCCGCGGCCACGCCTGCGGGGTTAAGCCCCAGTTCGCCCGCTATTTTAGGTACGTATACGTCGCTCATGTACAGCCTCCGGACTAAAATTCTCCGTATAGGATATAAAAAAGACCTCCCGCCGGGCCAATCGCCCGACGGGAGGCTGAGGAGCGAAGCCGGGAAGGCTGCTGTAAACCACTCCCTTATTCCGCTATAATAACTCGCGACATATGCTGGCAAAAATAGCCGTGATAGCTGGTTTGATCCTGACGGGCGGCGGTTTTTTACTGCTGCAGACTTCGCGCAACACCGGGGATTCCCTGGGCGTTTCTCTGGCGCTCATGGGCGCCGGAGTACTGCTTATGCTGCTGCCGGGCTACAGTTTAGCCTCGGCGGGCCTGCACCTGCTGCGAGGCGGGCCGGCGGACAAGAAGCTTTCCAACGAGCTAAAACTAATACGGCTGCGCTACCTGTGCATAATCGCGGGCGTTGCGGGCCTGGTCTGTTTCCAGTTCGCCCCGAACGGCGTGAACGGGTGGACCCTGGGCTTCCTGGGGGTAATACTGGCCTCGGGGCTGGTCTACGCGGCCGGGCATGCCAGGCTTGGGGGTTCGGGCGCGGCCGGCAATGTGTTCCGCCTGATTATCGGCGGGGCGGCCTTCGCGGGCTTCATTGTCAGCGTAGTTACGCTTATCACCCACCTTTCCGGCGCCTCCGACATGCCCACCAGGTGGAACGTCTATTCCTACCTCGGCGCAGCGGGGCTGGCCGCCAGCATTTACGCCTTCTATTACAGCCTGATGTACCAGACCAACACGGACCTGCTGGACATGCTTGAACCGCTCGGGTTTACGCTGGCCGACAGCGGCCCGCTCGGCCGGGACGGCAAGTACGACGCGCGCGGAACGTGGGAGGGAGTGGAGACCCTGGTGAACGTGAACCAGAGCGAACGCCACAAGAACTCGCCCGCCGCTTTCTACCTGGAGGTCAGCTGCACCGTGGCCAACTGGAGCGGGCGCCGGCTGCTGGTGCACCCGGGCGGCTTTCTCAACAGGCCTCTAGGCATGCCGCTGGCGCTGCCTAAAGCCCCCGCCCTCCCGGGCTGGGAAGGGCACGGCATTTACTGCGAGCCGCCCGAAGCGGCCCAGCCGCTGCTGACGGCTCTGGGCGGGCAGGACGGCCCGGTGCAGGCGGCCGGGAGCCGGTTCTCCTACCTGCTGCTGGACGCCGGGCGCCTGGCGCTGGGCGTTTCCATGGAGGGGCATCCTAAGCGCGAGTACATCAAGCGCATTATGACGCTGACGGCCCTCGCGGCAAAAAGAGTGAGTTAGATTTTAACGCCCGCGCCTCCGACAAAAAGAAAGCCCCCGTTTTCACGGGGGCTTCTTTTTTTATGGCAGGCTTTGCTGCGTTAGCGGCACTGGCCTTCGTAGGTGTAGACGTCCCGGTGCTCTACCGAGAGGCCCGAGTAGGAGCCGAGGGTGCGGCCGGCCTGGACGAAGTCGGACTTGATGTCCCTGGTGGTGGTCTCGACGTAGTAGCGCACGTACTTGTAGCCGTTCATCGTGATCCACTGGGTGTGGCAGGTCGGGGCGTACGGCACCGGCCCGTTGAACTGCGGGCCCTTGGTGTCCACCAGCGCGGGGTTGGAAGCCTCGGGCACAGAGCCCTGAGCGACCACGGAGGAGTCCAGTTTGGCGGCCTCGCCGGTCACGGCCTCTTCGGAGGCGGTCTGCGCGGCGCTCTTGGCAGCGGAGCGGCAGACGGTCTGCGGCATCTGGTAGGTGCAGAACTCGCTGCGGGAATACTCGGGGGATTTCTCCACCTTGGTATCCATGGTGCCGTTCATGTCGAAGTTCTGGCCGATCTGGGCGGCGGTCAGGGTGAAGGCAGCCCCGATATTGATGTTCTTGTCGAAGCTCAGTTCCACTTTGGTGGGCTGGGCGCCGTTGGCGATCTCCAGTTTAATGACCTTCTTGCTGCCGGACTTGCCGATGGAAGCCTTGGTATTGAACTGGCCGGGGTTTACCACCACGTTGACCCGGTCCTGGCCGGCGAAGGTGATGGGTTCTGTAACGTTGAGCAGGCCGCTGAAGTTGATCTCATTGCAGCCTACGAGGAAGAGGGCTACGGCCGCCAGGCCAAGGCCCTTAATTGTTTTCTGGTTCATTATCTATTCTCTCCTAACCGACAGTGTACGTTGAGTGACAAGTTCTCTATTATGGTTATTAAACGAAATATCCGCCCCCCGCCATAAGAGCCATAAGGCCTATCCCCGGAATAGGCCCTTAGGCCGCGCGGTCCGGCTACAACAGCCCTTTCTGTTTGAAGCTCATAAAGCCCTCCTTGGTCACGATCACGTGGTCCAGCAATTCTATGCCCAGCAGTTTGCCGGCCTGGGACAGGCGCTTGGTGAGGCTCAGGTCCTCGTCGGAAGGTTCCAGGCAGCCGGACGGGTGGTTGTGGGCCACTATCACGCTGGCCGCCAGGTTCTTCACGGCGGGCTCGAACACCTCCCGCGGGTGCACCAGGTTGTAGTTCAGCGTGCCGATGGAGACGATGTCACGCTTGATCTCCTGGTTGCGCGTGTCCAGGTAGAACACCACAAAATGCTCCTTCTTCTCGCCGCGCACGTCGCGCAGCTCCTCCCAGATGTCGCGCGGCTTGAGGTAGATGCCGGCCTTCTTGCCGTTGAGGTAGCGCCGGCCCAACTCGAAGGCGGCCAGGATCTCGCAGCTGCGTACCGGGCCCAAGCCGGGCGCGGCGCGCAGCTCCGCGAAGCCGGCTTTGGCCAGTTCCCCCCGGCCGAAGCGCCGCAGCAGGTCCCCGGCCAGGTCCAGCACGTTCCTGCCCCTGGTGCCGGTGCGCAGCAGGATGGCCAGCAGTTCCTCCTCGCCCAGCTTCTCCGGGCCGTAGCGCATCATCTTCTCGCGCGGGCGCTCCACCCGCGGCATGTCCTGTATGGTTCCGGCTCCTTTCATAACCCCTCCTCACCGTCAAGTTATCCCCAAGATAGCATAGCAGGCCAACCCGTCAAAGGTCTGTCGGGTTGGTTTTTGAATTTTGTATCATTGTTCCACAGGGGAGCGGTAAAAATGGAAATAAAGACTTTTGAAATTTACGCGCCGGTGCGCAACACCATCAACAAGGCTCTCGGCGTGGTGGTGAAGGTGGCCGGCGAGAACATAACCGTGCAGCCGGTCTCCGGAGACAGGCTGACCTTCCGGGCCCAGTACCTGGCCCCCGCCACCGAGGCCGAGGCCGCCTCGCTGCAGGACCTGGTAACCCGCCTTAAGCTGGAGGAGGAGAACCGCCTTAAAGCCAAGACCATGAAGGCCGACCCGGCCCTCATCCGCGAAGAATTTGAAAAATTCGTGAAGCACATCGCCGCGCGCTACCCCAAATCCGCAGAAGCCTTCCGCGAATTCTGGGGCGAACTCATGGCGGCGGCCGGCGACCTGCCGGGCCAGACCTGGGAAATGCGGCCCAACACGGCCAAGAACCCCGGCCCGGTGCTCAAGATGTTCAACCAGGAGACCCAGAAATGGGTTTATTGCCTGTCCCTGCTGGCCGGCTGGGGCCTGCGCATGGAGATAAAGAAAGAATTCCTGCCGCCCGGCACGGAGGCTCTTTTCCCCATAGACCACGCCATGTTCGGCGCGGGCCGCGCCGTGGAACTGGTCTACCGCGACTTCACCCCCGAGCGCCGCAAGCCCTACGCGGACTGCGTCAGGGTCATCTACGCCGCGGTGCAGGACAAGCCCAATGTTCCGCCCGCACCTTGACAACCGCGTATAGGGATGTAGACTATATACGCTACTTATGAAAGAGCTGCGCCTTATATTCTTTTCATTAACCCTGGCCCTGGCCGGGAGTTACGCTTTTGCCGCGGGACCGGTAGCCTGGGGTCTGGAAGACTACGCTTCCGAATTCAAGCTGTTCAGCGAAACCAGGACCTTCGACAGGGACTCCTGGGCGGCACTGCCGGCGCAGGAGCAGGAGCGGGAACTTACTCTGGCGAGGGACCCTGCCGCCGCGCGGCTGGCCGCCGTGCGGACCTGGCACGCCGCCGCCATGCGCAAATGGAGCACCCGCGAGCTGCAGGGCTATACCGCCGGCATAAAAGAAAAGGACCTGCAGTCGGCTGAGCTCTGGCTCGGCCGGGCGGCCGCATCCGAACTAAAAAAGAAACTGAAACTGGTCCGCGCCGCGCTCAAGAGGGCTCCCGTGGAAGGGCTCAACAACAACGACGTGCTGGCGCTGGCCCCGCACCTGACGCCAGAAGCCATTAACGACCTGCGGGCCATGCGGGCCGCCGCGGCCTCCGCCACCCTTACCCCCGGCAAAAAGGGCAGCTCCCCCGGCAGCGCCTCCACCGCCGCCCTTGAAAAATTTTCCGCCTCGCTGCCCTCCGGTGACTCCGCGGCGGTAGCCAGGTTCTTCGACGGTTCCAACGCCAGCGGCGACGCGGCGGTAAATTTCTCAGGCGCGGCTCAGGCTTCCCGCGCGCAGGCCGGCGGCGCCGCAGCCGCGCTGAAGGCCGCCCCCGCCCCGCAGGTAAGAGCCAGGGTCCCGGCCCCGCTGCCTCAGCAGAAGTCCGCCGACACGGCTAAATCTTCGGCCTGGACCTCAGACGCCTACGGCTACACCATAACCGCCGGCGGCAGGACCACCACCTACCGCGACCAGGCCGCGGCCGAGGCGGCCATACGCGCCCTGCCTAACGGCTCGGTCTCTAAAATAATCCTTTACGGGCACGGCTCGCCGGGCATGCAGACCGTGGGCCCGGCCACCTACGATTCTGAATCCACGGCGGAGCTCCTCAAGGGCAAGATGGCCCGCGGCGGCGTCATCCAGTTCTCCGGCTGCAACACGGCCTCCATAGGCAGCGCCACCCTTAATCCCGCGGTAGGCATTTCAATGGTGGCCCGCCGCCTGCTCTATTTCAGCCTGCCCTACTTCCAGGACAGGGCCGACGGCGTACCCGCCGCGCAGGCCAAGGAACAGTGGGAGAAGGGCTGGGACGCCGACCTGGCCCGCGACACCAGCCTGGGCGTACGCGGCGCCGTAGTGTGCGGCTACCGCACCTTCGGCCTGGTGCCCGGCCGCCTGCCGGGCCTTACGCGCGTGATGGGCAACCAGGAAGCCACCACCCCCGGCTACGTGGCCGGCAAGAAGGCGTGCTACCGCGACGGGCAGGAGGTTGCCGCGCAATGACCGATCTGAATTATATTTTAGAAACCGTGCTGCTGCTGGCGGCGCCTTTTATCCCGGTGATAGCCGGGCTGCTGCTGCGCAAAAAATTCGCCTCAGCGGAGGGCGCGCCCCGCACAGGACTGCAAAAGGCCGGGCGCCTGACAGGCAATATCCTGCTCTGGGGCGGCGTGCTGGGCATACTCTTCATGATACTGCTGCTGTTCCACTTCAACGGCAAGATCTGATCCCCTACAATTCCCCCGTAGTCTCCTCTTCCGCCACAGCCTTCATTTCCAATATGCGGTCCACCCGGAAGGTGCGGCGCTCGCCGCGTTTAAGGCACTCCGCCACCAGCCCCTTGAAAGCAGACTCCTTGAAACGGCAGTCCCCCACCGTTACCGGCCGCACCACGCGGCGGCTCTTCTCGTCGCCGGCCTTCAGGTAAAGTATCTCAAGGCAGCAGCCGTCCGCTATGGCCTTCTCTATCAGTTTTATCTTTTCGGCCAGCGGCAGCAGCGCCTCGCTGACGCCGTACTGCCGCCCGGTGACATAGCGCACTATGCGCCAGTCGGTCATCACGTCCGAGGGGCGCACGGCCCGCGCCAGGCTGAGGCCCTCCAGCGAGACGCAGCGGCTGAGCGCCACGTAGGTCTGGCCGGCGGCGAAGGCGCGGCGGCCGAGGTCTATGATGGCCCGGTCGAAGGTCTTGCCCTGGCTCTTGTGGATGGTTATGCCCCAGGCCAGTTTCAGCGGGTACTGCGTAAAGGTGCCGGCGGTCTCGGTCTTTATTTTCCCGGCCTCTTTGTCGAGCGTAAAATGGAACAGCTCCCAGGCGTGAGGCTCCACCGCCTCCACCGAGCCGTCGGGCAGGCGCACGTGCACCACGTCGCACTCGCCCGGCAGGCCCTTCATGATATCCTGCACCGCGGCCATGGTGCCGTTGACCCAGCGGCCATGCGGGTCGTTATTGAGCAGCATCACCTGGGCGCCGGCTTTCAGGTGCAGGTCGTCGTCGGCCGGGTAGGACTCCCGAGTAAAGGCCCCGGTTATCTCCGCCTTGTAGACATGGCCGCGCCCGTCCAGCGAGCGCAGGCGCTCGTTATTTATGCCGGCGGCGTCGGCGTTGGTGGTGAGCAGGCGCACGGTTACGCCCCGGCCCTCCTGCTCCACGTCCGCGCCCACCCTTTTGTTCAGCGCCTCCAGCTGCGGGGCCTTGATAGAGTTGTTCCGGATGGCGTTGAGGATGTCTATGAAGCCCTGGTCCTTCTGGCGGTAAATCTTCTCCAGCTCCAGGTATTCCAGGGCGGCTTTTTTAAAAACGTTGGCGTTGAAGAAATACGGGCCCGCGTAAAAGGAGGAGAAGATCTCCCGCTCGGGCCCGGTCACCACCGGCGGCAGCTGGTACAGGTCCCCGAACAGCGCCACCTGCACCCCGCCGAAAGGCCGCAGCGGGTCCGGCCCGTTAAGCCGCATGAAGGCGTCCACGCAATCCATCAGGTCCGCCCGCACCATGGAGGCCTCGTCTATGACTATGATCTCCAGGGCCTTGTACAGCTCGGCGTCCTTCTTGCGGGCGCGCCGCACTTTGTCGGGGGTCAGGCCCGGCTTGAAGCGGAAGAAGGAATGTATGGTCTCCCCCTGCACGTTGAGCGCCGCCACCCCGGTAGGCGCCAGCACCACCAGCTTTTTTACGGTATGGGCGCGGAAATAGCGCAGCAGGGTGCTCTTGCCGGTGCCGGCCTTGCCGGTGACGAACAGGTTGCCGCTGCCGTGCTGCAGCAGGTGCAGGGCTTTGGAGAACTGTTCGTTGAATTCTATCAGGGTTTCTTCAGGCATGGGCCGGTTTTAATTTTACCATTTAGCGCCTGGCCGCCGGCCGCCGGCACATAAAACAACCGGCCCCTTTTACGGGGCCGGAAGAGCTGGCTGCGCGCCTGTTTTAATTGAAGCTTACGTCCATTACGCGGGCGTCGGCCATCTCGAGCCTGGCCTTATTCTTAAGCTCCTGCGCGTTCTTAAAGGGCGTCCCGATCTCCTGCAGCAGGCCGTCCCCCTGCACGTAGTAGATGGCCTTGGAGCTGATGTCTTTCACCGCGGTGTGGACGGTCCACTTAAGCTGCACCTGCATGGCGGCCACGGGGTCCTCATGGGTGCCCACATTGGCGATGGTAGAGTCCGGCACTTCCGAGATCAGGCTTACCTTGTAGCCCCAGGCGGTGGTCACGCTGAGCGGCTCCACGGTCACCCCGGTGAGGAACTTGCCCTTGCCCTGGAAGTTGCCGGCGTAGGTATAGTGCACCTGGTAGACCACCTTAACGACTTCGGAACCGAAACCGTTCTTCATAGAGAAACTATATTTCTTCCTGCCGGGCCGGCTCCAGCCCTGCAGCTGGGACCAGTGGCTGGTGCCGAAAGGGACCGCGTTGGCGTAGTTGGTGGTGATATTCACCACCGGCTGGTTCTTCTCTATGATGTTCCAGATCTTTTCGAATAGGTTGACGATCTTGTCGAGGGCGTCGATAACCCCCACTATCCTGCCGTCAGAAACTGTCACGGGGCCGGGCAGGGCGGGCTGGAGGGGCCCGGCGTCCTTTATTTCCTCTATAACTATGGAACTTTCGTCCGCGGCGAAGTAACGGGGATCGGTGACGTCCTCGGCGGAGACACGGGCGGAGAAGAGGGCCGTTGCGGCTACGGTTAACGCGAGAAGTTTTTTCATTGTCTTTTTCCTCATCCTTGCTTTCTGTTCCAAATAGAGTATACCCCCCATGCAAAATACCGTCAGGCCCATAGTACCTATGCCTGCCGCACACTTGTACCTATACGCATATAGGTCTTTGGGCCTACGCGCGCATAGGCCTTTCGGCCCTTGAGCAAAGTCAATGCAGAGCGTACCCTATATCAGGCTTCTGTGTAATTCCCGGGATTGGCCGGGAAGCATCCACCTCCGGACCTTAATCCGGATTCACCACTAGGCCGGAGCGCAGGGCGCGTCAGTATTCAACAGAGCGCCGGCGCAGGCAAGTGGGAGGTGGATATGCACCGCGTGAACCAGAACTCTCCAGCACCCGCAGTCCTCAAAGCCGTATTCTCAGCAGTCTTCCTGCTGCTAACCGTATTCCATTTTGCCCCCGCCGCCAACGCGCAGGCCTATAGCCAGCTGCGCGACGCCGTAGCGGACACGGCCCTGCCCCAGACCCCGGCCGCCAGCGCCTATACCGTGTTCAGCGCCGGCCCCGGCCTTAATGTATATTTCCTTAATGTAGGCCAGGGCGACGCGATCTACATAGAACTGCCCGGCGGCAAGAACGCCCTTATAGACGGCGGCCCCTCCCGCGCCGCCACCGGCGGCCTGGCCGGCTTCCTGGCCGAGAAAAAAGTTTCCCACATAGACAACGTGGTGCTCACCCACCCCCATTCCGACCACTACAACGGGCTGCAGTACGTTTTCTCCAACCTGACGGTAGGCTCTTTCTACGACACCCGCCTGGACAACTCCGGGGCCAAGGGCGACGAGACCATCCGGGCGCAGGTAGCGGCCCTCGGCATCAACACCTTTTACCCGGCCGCCGGCGACAACCTTAACTGGAGCGCCCCCGGCGTGGACATAAAGGTCTTCAACGCCTGCGACAAGCCGCTGGCCAGCAAGAAGAGCGAAACCATCAACAACTGCTCCATCATGATGAGGCTCTCCTACAACGGCTCCTCGGTTCTGTTCACCGGGGACGTAGAAGGCGAGCGGGAGACCGAGCTGGCCGCGCACTACGGCAGCGCCCTCAAGTCCGACGTGCTCAAGGTGGGCCACCACGGCAGCAAGTACTCCTCCACCTCGGCCTTCCTGGCCGCCGTAAAGCCCGCCCGGGCCTATATAGAGGTAGGCAAGAACAATTACGGCCACCCCACGCAGGACGCGCTGGGCCGCCTGCTGGCCGCCGGCGCCAAGATCTTCCGCACCGACCTCGACGGCACCCTGGAAGTTTCCCTTCAGGCTTTCATAGCGCCGCTCAAGCCGGCCGCGGTCAACTGAGCGTTCCCTTACCTTAGCCATACCGATAGCATAGCAGGCCATCCCGACAGCGTAGTGTCGGGATAAAAAAAGCAAGGACCGCCGGTTTTAAGCCGGCGGCCCTTTTTTTGCCCGTACGCGCGGCGGCAGTATGCTATATTGTTATTTCACCATGACCGAACCCAGAAAAAAAGTGCTGGTGGTGGACGACGACGTGATCCTCAGGGAGCTTGCGTCCGACGTGCTTTCCGAAGATTTCGAAGTGCAGACCGCCCAGGACGGCCAGGAGGGCTGGGAGAAGGCGCGGGCCTGGCTGCCCGACCTGGTGATCACCGACCTCATGATGCCCCGCATGCACGGCTACGAGCTGTGCAGCCTCATAAAGGGGCCAAACGGCCTGCCCGGGATTAAGGTGCTGGTGAGCTCCTCCAAGACTTTCACCACCGATGTCTCGCAGGCCATGGACGCCGGCGCCGACGACTACCTGGTTAAGCCGTACCGGCCCGCCGAAATGCTGGAACGGGCGCACAAACTGCTGAGCGGCGCGCTCCCCGCCGCGGCCGCCCAGGCCCCGGCGCCCGCCGCGGCCACAACCCCCTCTCCTGCCCCGGCGGCCGCCCCGGGAGCAGGGTCCCGGCAGCTGTATGTGCGCTTCTGGGGAACGCGCGGCTCCTGCCCCACCTGCAACTCCAAAGTGGCCGGCTACGGCGGCAATACCGCCTGCACAGAACTCAGAATAGGGGATACACTTTTTATTTTCGACTGCGGCACCGGCCTGCGGGAGCTGGGAGACTCGCTGGCCGCAGAATTTAAAGGCCGGCCGCTGGCCGGGCACATCTTTGTGGGGCATACGCACTGGGACCATATCCAGGGCTTCCCGTTCTTTGTGCCTTTCTATAATCCCGCCAACACCTTCCAGTTGTACAGCGTGCACGGCGCGCACGGCGGCCTGGGCAGCATCTTCAGCAAGTCCATGTCGCTGGACTATTTCCCCATACCGCTCTCCAGCCTGGGCGGCCGGCTGGACTTTGTGGAGCTTAAGGGGCCGGTGGACATCGGCGGAGCCAGGGTCACCTTTCAGCACATGAACCACCCAGGCGTCTGCATCGGCTTCCGCGTTGAGACGCAGGGCCGCATAATAACCTATCTGAGCGACCACGAGCCGTTCTCGCGCCTGGGCGGCGCCTCCGAGCTGTCGCTGCGCCAGGACGGAGAGATAGCCGCGTTCGCGCGGGGCAGCGACCTGGTGATAATGGAGGCGCAGTACACCGAGCAGGAATACGCGGCCCGCAAAGGCTGGGGCCACGGCACCTACGAGGACGCGGCCAAGCTGGCGCTGGCCAGCGGGGCCCGACGCCTGGCCATCACCCACCACGACCCTTACCACAGCGACGCCATGCTGGACGAATACATAGAGCACTGCCGGAGCCTTATCCGAAAAGGCGGCGGCGCCACGGAGTGCTTCGGCGCCCGCGAAGGCATGCGCATGGACCTTTAGCGGCAGGGGACGCTGATGACTATATGACTATTTATCCACACATGAGACTAAATTGTCAGCAATTAGGAATATAGTCATCAGCGTCCCCTAGTCAAAAACGAAACCGCCGGGCTGCCCCGGCGGTTTTGCTTTACTTCAGCGGGTCGCGCTTAATTGCAGTTGTAGGCCGCCGCGCTGCAGGCGCTCGGGAAAGAGCCGGACAGGATGCCGAAGTTGAAGCCGGTGCCCACTCCGGGGAAACCGAACCCGGGCAGGTCCGCGCCTACCGCGGGGAACTTGAGCCCGTCCAGGTCCGCCATCAGCTTAACCTCTATGTCGCCGAAGGCGTCAAGCGGGGACATGTCGGGCAGGTCCAGCGCCGCGTCGAAGCCCACCATAGACATCAGCGCGTTGACGGCGTTGTTGGCCTGGTCTATCAGGTAGTTCACGTAGCCGCCCACGCCGAGCCCCTTCAGGATGCCCCAGAGAAAGCTGCTCAGGACTTCCTGTATCCTGTCCTGTATGGTGTTGGCGCCCTGTATGATGGTCCTGAAGCCTATGGAGACGTCGTAGGTGGACATCCGGGCGGGATTTGTCCAGGTAGGGTTGGGGTAAGGGAAGCCGAAGGAGAAGTTCCGGTCCAGCACGGCGTTAAGCCCGGCGAGTTCGCCGGAAAGCTTTTCCACGCGCGCATAAAGGGCTTCTATGTCTTCGCGCAGTTTTTCTATCGCCCGCATATCCGCGCTGAACGGGTCGAAGAAATTCATGGAAGGCAGCCAGCCGTCGGGGGTGTAGATCAGCACTTTTACCACCCGGTCGTACTCCCTTACGGCAGAGTCCACTTTAATGGCCGTATCCTCAACGTTGCCCTTGGCGCAGGCCTGCTTGTCTTCGGGGAGCCGCTTAAGGCACGCTTCTATATTGACCGTGGCGGACGGGATGAGGTCTACCACGGAGTTCAGGCCGGTCAACCCCAGCTCCAGCTGCCTGGCCCGTTCGGCCGCGGCGGCCATCTTTACGCGCACGGGCTCGGTCTTGGCCACTATGGCGTCCATGCGCTGGCGCGCCGCGGTGATATTTTTAAGGGTGGCGCCCAGCGTGGTCTTTACCTTCTGCGCTTTCTCCCTGGCCTGCGGTATGGCAGAAGCAGCTTCGGCGGTGCCGTAAAGCGCCTTGGCGGAAACTTCCAGCTTTTGCAGGTCGGTGTCCACGGTGGTAAGCACGCCCAGGGCGTTGGCGGACACGCTTAGGAAAGTCTGAATGTCCTTTACGCGGTGGATAAGGGCGTTCTGGTCGGAGTAAAGGGCCCTGGAATCGTCGGCGAGGGAACCAAGGGGAGTGAAGGACTCCATTAATTTGTCATGCTCCTTTTTATTCACATCACCGCCGATGGTGGGCTTGGCCGGCTCGGGTTTTATGCGGGAGAACGGACTTTTCGCGTCACAGACGCCCGCGCTGAATATTATTGCGAGCGCCGCTAATAAAAAACGTTTTTTCATTTTGTTCTCCTGTAGTTGGGTGCCTGACCTGCTAAAATAGTACCACATTAGGCTCCGCGGTATTTTTCCCCCACCTTGCGGTAGGCGTCGCGGAAGGGCAGGCCGCCCTTCACCAGTTTGTAGGCTTCCTCGGTGGCGAACAGCTCCGGGGCTAGCACGCAGCGTTCCTTGTTGAACTTCAGGCCGGCCGTGACCGTGGCCATGATGTTCAGCGAAGCCAGCGCCGTGTCCAGGCAGGAGAAGAGCGGGCCCTTGGCCAGCTGCGCGTCGCGGTTGTAGCCGGAGATCAGGTTGCCCGCCAGGCTCAGCGCCTTGAATTCCTCGCCCAGCACCACATGGTATTTCCCCCGCACCAGCTCCAGCACGTCGGGGTTCTTCTTCTGCGGCATGATGGAACTACCGGTGCAGAAGGCTTCGGGCAAGTCCACAAAACCGAACTCCGGCGTGCTGAACAGCACCAGGTCCGTGGCCAGTTTATTGAGCGTCAGCATGATCTGCGAGCACAGGTGCATAACGGCCGGCTCGAACTTGCTGCGCGTGAACTGGGCGTAGATGGGGTTTTCTATGGCTCTGTCAAAACCCATCAGCTTGGCGCTATAATTCTTGTCTATATTCAGCACCGGCACGCCGAAGCCGGCGGCCGAGCCGAGCGGCGACTGGTCCATTATCTTGATAAGCGCGTCGGCCAGGCGGGAGTCGTCGGCAGCCGCGGCGGCGAAGCAGCCTATCCAGGTCCCCACCGTGGTGGGCATGGCCCGGCGCGTGTGGGTGTAGCCGGGCATGGGGAGGCGGCCCTGTTTCTTCGCCAGCGCCCCCGCGGCACCGGCAAAGGCGGCCAGCCGGGTTTTAATTTCCGTCAGCGCTTCCCTTTCGTAAAGCCGCAGCGCCGTGAGCACCTGGTCGTTGCGCGAGCGGCCCGTGTGCACCTTCTTGCCGGCTTCACCGTAATGCGCCGTCAGCCAACCCTCTATGGCCGTGTGACAGTCCTCGTCCTCACGCTTTATCTTGAACTTACCCTTGGCGTCCAACGCCGCTATAGCCTTGAGCCCGGCGGTAATGTTAGCCAGTTCTTTCGCGGTCAGCAGGCCGGCCTTGCGCAGCGCCTTCGCGTGAGCGATCGACGCCATGCAGTCGTGCTTGACCAGCCTGCGGTCGAGGACATAATCGTCCCCGACGGTAAATGACTCTATGTCCTTGTTAAGGCCGCCGCCTTTGTCCCAGAGCTTCATTTCGCGCTCCGCCGTTTCATGATGGCGCTGTGGGCCATCAGGCGGGTGGCGTGGATCTTTATGAAGCCCTCAGAGTCCTTCTGATTGAAGCCACCCTCTATGTCCATACTGGAGAGGTTCTTGTCGTAGAGCGAGCTGGGGCTGGCGCGCCCGGTGATAATAATGTTGCCCTTGTAGAGCTTCAGCGTCACGGTGCCGTCTATGGCCTCCTGGCTCTTGTCCAGCGCCGCGCGCAGAAAATCCATTTCCGGGCTGAACCAGAAGCCGTTGTAGATAAGCTCGGCGAACTTGGGAGAGAGCATGTCGCGCAGGCGCATCACCTCGCGGTCCATGGCTATGCCCTCTATGTCCTTGTGCGCGGCCAGCAGGATGGCGCCGCCGGGGGTTTCGTACACGCCGCGGGACTTTATGCCCACAAAGCGGTTCTCCACCATGTCCAGCCGGCCTATGCCGTTGCGGCTGCCCAGGTCGTTGAGGAACATGAAGAGCTTCAGCGGGTCTTTCTCGGAGCGGCCGGTGTCGAGGTTCTTTACGTTAACCGGGATGCCGTCCTTGAACTGGATGCTGATGCGCGTGGGCTTGTTGGGGGCCTTCTCGGGCGAGACGGTCCGGGAGTAGATGTCCTCGGTGCATTCGTGCGCGGGATCTTCCAGGATGCCCGCCTCATGGCTGATATGCAGCAAGTTGTCGTCCTCGCTGTAGGGCTTCTTTATCGTAGAGCTGATCTCTATGCCTTTCTCTTTGGCGTAGTTAATGAGGTCCGTGCGGCCCTTGAACTGGTTCAGGAAGGACTGCATCTTCCACGGGGCCAGCACTTTGATGGCGGGGTTCAGGGCGTAGTAGCCCAGCTCAAAGCGCACCTGGTCGTTGCCCTTGCCGGTGGCGCCGTGCGAGACGAAAGCGGCGCCCTCTTTGGCGGCTATCTCTATGTGGCGCTTGGCTATCAGCGGCCGCGCGGCGGCGGTGCCCAGCAGGTAGCGGCCCTCGTAGACGGCGTTGGCCTTGAAGATGGGGAAGATATAATCGGTAACGAGCTCCTTCTTGAGGTCCTCGATGTAAACTTTCTTGGCGCCCACTTTAAGCGCCTTGCGCTTGGCCGCCTGGAAATCCCCGGCCTGGCCGACATCTGCGATGTAGCAGATAACCTCATAACCCTGTTCGATGAGCCATTTAAGTATCACCGAAGTATCCAGCCCGCCGCTGTAAGCCAGCACCACTTTCTTGTTCTCTTTCATGTCCTTTCTCTCCTTATATATAGGCGGGGCGGCCCGCAAATCTTGTATAACTATACAAAATAGTGTATAATTATGCAATAGCGGACAGGGGAAGCCACGAACATGAACAAGACCGAACGCATCTACGCGGTACGCAAGATCATAGCCTCCGGCGCGGTTGGCAGCCAGGAAGAGCTGAAGCGGGAACTGGCCAAGGAAGGCTGCCGGGTAACCCAGGCTACGCTGTCGCGCGACCTTAAAGACCTGGGCGCCTCCTGGGTGCCGGGGCCGGGCGGCGGCCGCTACGCCCTTACGGAACCGGGCACCGTCCCCCCGCTGCGCACCCTGCTGGGCGCCAGCGTTACCGACATAGCCGCCAACGAAACGCTGGTCCTCATCCGCACCCTGCCGGGCGCGGCCGGCACCGTGGCCGAATTCATAGACTCCCAGCGCTTCCCGGAGGTGCTGGGCACCGTGGCCGGCGACAACACCGTGCTGGTCATCCCCTCCAGCGTGCGCCGGCTGGCCCAGCTCCTGAAAGTCTTAAAGAACAAATTGCTGGCCCGTTAAGCCCGCCAGCAAAAATAAAAACCGCCGGTCCCAGCCGGCGGTTTTCGTTTCCCTGCTATGCTACTAGTCCATTCCCCTGGCGTTAAAAAGCTCCATGGCCTTATCCGTGTCGCGGGCATAGCCCTCGTATTTGCCGCTCTTGCGGTCCAGGGCTTCCTGCCGGCCCTCGAGGGCCGCGGGGTAACCGGGGGTCAGCTCCAGCGCCCTGTCGAAGGCACGCACCGCCTCGTCGTAGCGCTTCAGCCCCGTCAGGGCGGAGCCGCGCCAGTAATGCGCCTCGGTGAACGCCGGGTCCAGGCCCAGCGCCCCGTCGCTGGCCTTGACCGACTCGGCGTAGCGCTTCAGCAGGAACAGGCAGCGCGCGCGGTTAGAGCGGGCCACCGGCTCCGACGGTTCGTATTTTATGGCCAGGTCGTAGTCGGCCAGGGCTTTGGCGTACTGGCCGGTCTCGGTGTAGGCCCCGGCGCGGCCGTTATAGGCCCTGCCGTACTTCGGGTTAAGGCGGATAGCGGCGGAGAAGTCGGCGGCGGCGTTGTCAAAAAGCCGCTGCATCGACCTCACGTAGCCGCGGGCGTGGTAATACTCGGCCTTGTCCGGCGCCAATTTTATAGCCATGTCCAGGTCGCGGCGCGCCTCGCGGTAGCGGCGCTCCCCGGCCAGCAGCCGCCCGCGCTCAAAGTAGGCGGCGGCGTTGTCCGGCATGGCTTTTATAAGCGCGCCGTACCTGGCCAGCTTCCCGGCGTTCTCGGCGGACGCGCCGCTGATGCGGGCCTGCTCCTTGAGCGTGAAGCCGACCGGCGGGCCGGTCTCCTCCGGCGGATCGTCCTGCGGGCCGGCCCGGCCCTGGCGGGCCATGGACCGCGCCATGAGGGCCATGCCGGGTATCCCCATGCCGCAGGCGGCGTCCTGCTCGGCGGCGATCGCCTTGGTGAAAAGTTCCGCGGCCTCGGCGAAGCGCCGCGCGTCCAGGGCGTAGATGCCCTTACTGCACAGCGCGTAGGCTTTGGCCCCGGCGGCGTCGGCCGGCGCTTCTGGGAACTTCTCCAGCCAGTCCTCCCGCACCGCCGCCTTTACCGCGGCCTTCACCTCGCCGGTGGCCGGGACTATGGCCCGCGCGTTGAGCTCCAGCCTACCGCCGGCTTTCTTGAACAAGGTGCCGGTCACGGCGTAATCAGCGCCCAGCAGCGCGCCGGCCTGCTTGGCCCGCTCTTCCCCGCCGCCTCCGCCATCCAGCCCGGCTAGTACTTGCGCCACGCGGGACCGCGCCAGCACCTTCAGCCGGCCGTCTTTTATAAGTTCCGTGTCCAGGCGCTCCGCTACCACCACGCCGCCCCTGCCCCCCGCGGCGCCGATATAGTCGAAAGGCAGCACGCAGACTTTGGCGCCTTCGGGCAGCCGGCCGGCCAGTTCCTCCGCCGCGGCCTGGTACGGGTCGCCGGCAAGGAGCGCCGGCGCGGCGGCGGCCAGCAGCCCGGCCGCCATTAAAAATCGTCTCATTGCCTGCCTCCCGCGCCGGCCGGGGAGGGCTTAACTTTTTTCTTCACCAGTTCCTTGATCTTCGCCAGGTCCGCCATGGCTTTGGCGCTCTGGCCGAGGCGCTCGTGCGAATAGCCGCGCGCCTCGTAGGCGGCCGGATTGTCGGGCACCTGCGCTATGTAGCGGTCCAGGTCTTCGATGGCCTGCTTGAATTTTCCCATCCGGCCCCAGGCCAGCGCCCGGTCGTAGTAGCGCTCCGGGCGTGGAGGATTCTCCTGTTCTATGATCTTCCCCAGGTCGGCCGCGGCCTCCTTGTTCCGGCCCAGGTCGAAATAGACGGAGGCCCGCGCGCCCAGCGCCCGGACATAGCCCGGCTTAAGCGCCAGCGCCTTGTCGAAGTCCGCCAGGGCCTCGTCGTTGCGCAGGCGGGTGCGCAGCAGCGCGCCGCGGTAGCAGTAGGCCTCGGCGTAGTCGGCGTTCAGTTCCAGCGCCTTGTTATAATCGGCCAGCGCCCTGTCGAAGCGGTGCATGGCGGCCAGGCAGGTCCCCCTCTCGAAGTAGCCCTGCGGCCGCCAGGGTTCCAGCTCCACCATGATCTCGAAAGCCTGGAGGGCTTCCTTCATTCTGCCCTGCCGTCCGTACAGCAGGCCCCTGGTAAAATAAGTCTCCGGCAGGTCGGGGTCCAGCGAGGCGGCTTTATCCAGGTCCCGGCCGGCCTCGGCTAGTTTCCCCTGGAACATCAGCATGGCGCCGCGCACGGCGTAGGCCATGGGCTCTATGGCTCCCAACTCCAGAGCGCGGGTCAGGTCCTTCACCGCCGCCTCCTTGTCGCCGAACATGGCCTGCGCCATGCCGCGCCGCAGCCAAGGCTCGGAGTCGCGGGGCCGGGCCTTCACGATAGCGTCGAAATCCTTCATGGCCTCGGCGGTCCTGCCGAGGGTTATGTAAGCCTCGGCCCGGGCGGAGAGCAGCTCCACGCTGCCGGGGGCGGCCTTCAACCCGGCCGCGAAATCCTCCATAGCGCCGGCGGAGTCGCCCAGGTTCAGGCGCGCCTGGCCGCGGGCCCGCCAGCCCAGCCCCGGGGAATACAGGCCGCAGGCCCCGGTCGCGTCCTCTTTGAGCGCCCGGGAAAATTTTTCGGCCGCGGCGGCGTGGTCACTGCGCTCCAGAGCCCGCAGGCCGGCCCAGCAAAGCTTGAACACCGCGTTCTCCGGCATTTTCCCGCCCGGGAAAGCCGGCAACCCCTCCAGCCAGTCGGCCGTCACTCCGCCGGCCACAGCGCTTGCTATCTTCCCCGTGGCGGTCTCCACGGCGCGCGCGTTAAATTCCAACCGGCCGCCATTGCCGCGGTACAGGCTGCCTATCACCACAAAGTCGGCGGCCAGCAATTTGCCGGCCTTGCGGGCTCCGTCTTCTCCGGCCAGGCCGGCGGCGTCCAACCTGGGCCCGCCGAGCACCTTGTCCAGCAGCGCGCGCTCCAGCACCCGCAGTTTCTTATCCCCGGCCAGCTCGGTGGTCAGCCGCTCGGCCACCACCTGGCCGCCGCGGGACTTCTCGTCTTCGCCTATATAAAGGAAAGGCAGCACCGCCACCTTGGACGCCGCCGGCAGGCCGGCGGCCAGCCTGTCCGCGGCCGCTTTGTAAGGCCCGGCGCATACGGCCTGGGCCAGGCACAATAGTAATAAGGAAAGTAAAGTCTCACGCCTGAAGTTCATCATGTTCCCCGCTAACCCGTTCATCAGGGATATTGTAAGAAATTGCGGGCGGCAAGGCACGCATTTGCCGCCGGCCGGGCAGAGAGTTATAATAGAACTACGGGTTAAGAGCAAAGGGGCACATCATGAACGTAAAACTCGCGGCGGCCGTACTGGCCTTCTTCCTCGCGGCGCCCTGCACGGCGGCCGGCTACACCAACGCGGAGCTCAAGGGCATGTTCCAGCGCTCCGTAGACACGGAGGACCTGCAGGAGCGGGGCCGCCTGCGCGCCGCCATTGCCAAGGCCGCGCCGGATTCCGCCTACGGTCTTGCGAGCCGCGCCTACCTGCTTTACGGCACCATCACACCGCAGGCCACCATCTCGATATACACGAAAGCCCTGGAACTCGACCCGACGATAGCGGTGGCCTACTACAACCGCGCCAACGCCTACGGGAACCTGAAACAACACGCCTTGGCCGAGGAGGGCTATAAAAAGGCCATCAGCCTCGGGTTCGACGGGGGAATGGCTTACGCCGGGCTGGCCAACGCGCAGTACGCCATGGCGCGTAACGCCGAGGCCGAGAAGAACTTTACGAAAGCCCTCAAGCTGGACCCCAAACAGCATTTCGCCTACAACAACCGCGGCGCCATCTACCTGCGGCGTGGGGAATACGACAAAGCCATAGCCGATTTCAACGCCGCGCTGAAGCTGGCGCAGTTCGCCATGGCCTATATGAACCGCGGCGACGCCTGGGCCGGCAAGAAGGACTTCCAGAAAGCCCTGGCCGACTACAGCACCGCCGAAGAGATGATAGGGCCCGAGCCGGACCTGCTGACCCGCAGGGGCAAGATGTACCTCAAGATCCCCGACTACTTCAAGGCGAAGCTGGAGTTCAACCGGGCCCTCTCCGCGGAGCCGCGCAACGCGACAGCCCTGTACGGCCTGGGCAACGCCTGCTACTACCAGAAAGACTACGACTGCGCCGAGGACGCCTACAAGCGCACCCTAGAGGCCTCCCCCGACTCGGGCGACGCCTACTCGGCGCTGGCGGTCACCTACCAGAACAAAAAGCGGCTGGACCTGTCCGAGGAAATCCTTAAAAAGGCCGTAGCCCGGCTGCCGGGGCGCAAGGACCTCAGGGACAAACTGCTGGCGGTGCAGGTCTGGAACGGCAACGCCAAGGGCGCCGAGGCCTCGCAGACGGAAGTGATAGCTTCCGGCAAGGCTACGGCCCAGGATTATTTCGCCAGGGGCGAAACGCGGCTGGAGACCGGTAATTACAAAGGCGCCGAAGCCGACCTGAAGCAGGCGCTGAAGGGCAACCCGGGCTCCGTCGACGCTACCGTCCTCCTGTCACTGGCTTTCCTCGGCTCGGGGCGCCGCTCCGAGGCACTGGAACTTTTCTCCTCGGTGGCCGACAACGACCCCGCCGCCCTGGCGGAAATCCGCAGGAACGCCGCCGTGGGCCATGAAAAACCCGGCGGCAACCTGCGCGCCTTGATGAGGAAGATGCTGAAGGCTTACGACGAGGCTTCCGAAGGCGGACAGCCGGCGGCCCCGGCCGTCAGCTCCGGACGGAGCTCCTCCGCGCGCCCCTCGGCCGCGCCCTCGCAGGACAGCTGCTACTGCGTGCACTACACAGGCGGGATGCCGCCCTATTTCCTCGCCAAGGCGCCGGGCGCGCCAGCGGGCTGCAAGGGTGTGCAGTTCAAGCCGGACCCGGCCAAACCCGGCGTCAGCGGCCTCAGGAACTGCAAGGAATTCCAGGAAACCGAATAGCCGGACTACGGGATAGAGAGGTACTCCGGGAAGAAGTCCCTAAAGTACCGCTGAGGCAGCCGGCTTAAAACCCGCTCCCCGGCTTCAGCGGAGCGTCGAACCAGCCGGTTTCCCGCCAGGGCCGCAGGGCCTTGGCCAGGAAGGTCGGTCCTTCTGACTGCCGGATGATCACTACCGCCCAGATAAAGAAGAAGAGTTCGAACAGCCCCGAAGCCGGGGTGGTGAAATAGACATACCAGTCATGCCAGACGGTAGTGTCCGACCAGGGCCAGATCCCGACCGAGAACCTTTCTGCGGTGAACGGCCAGAAGAGCATGACCCCCAACTGGTCGAAGACATCCGTCAGGACGTGCAGCCAGCTGCCCACAAGAAAGCCCAGGGCCGGCCGGCGACCGAAGTAATAAAACACCAGCGCCGCCACTACCAGCGGCACCGGCAGGCTGTGGAACCAGCCGAAAAAATAGTCCCGGTGCATCCGCATGTCGATGGTATACATGAACAGCCGGTCGAAGACGAAGGCGTCGGGGAAAGCGGACCCGACTACAAGCCAGCGGAAGTTCAGCATGGAAGAGAAGTGCCTGCCAAGCACGTAACATTCCGTGTAGTGGGCGGTGACGCTCATCGCGTATGCGCCCCATTGTCTCTGTAACTTGTCATAAAATCTCCCCCGGCCCCTCTTTTTGTATTATAGATAAAACATGCAATTCGGGGGACACAATACTTAATTAAGGATAATTAAGTATTGTGTCCCCGGAATTACCGGAAGGATGCCAGATATGATAAAAAGAACGGTCCTATTCTCCCTGTTGCTCTGCGCCGCGGCCGCCGCCAGGGCCCTGCCCGCGGACAAGCCCGCCGCGGTCGAGGCCGCGCCCGCGGCGGAAGCGGAAGTGCTGCTCGACGGCAAGCCCGTGCTGCGGCTGCGCGCCAGCCTGCTTAAAATGTCCGCGCAGGAGCGCGCCCGGCAGGTGGGAGAGCGCCTGGCCGAACTTTCCAAAGCCGCCCCCGGCAAACTCCGCCCGGTAGAGATAAAAGAAGAGCCAGCCTCCTCGGACATAGTTTCCGGCGCCCTGGTAATAATGTCGGTCACCGACGGCGACGCCGCCGCGGCCGGCCTTGGCCGGCAGGAACTGGCCCGGCAGCGGGCGGAGCTCATCAGGGGCGCCCTGGCCGCCTGCCGCGAGGACTACACCACCAGGAGCCTGCTGCTGGGCGGACTGCTGGCGCTGCTGTCGCTAGCTGTCTTCGCGGTGGCCCTGAAGTTTATCTCCTCAGCGTACACAGCCTCCCTGACGCGCCTGGACGCCTGGGCCAAGGCCAACATCAGGAGCATACGCATACAGAAGCTGGAGCTGCTCAACGCCGCCCGCATCACCGCCGCCATCACCCTGTTCCTTAAAACCGTCCGCGTCGCAGTAACGCTGCTGCTGGTCTACTTCTACATCCCGCTGCTGTTCAGCTTCTTCCCCTGGACGCGCGGCTACTCGCCGGTGCTTTTTGGCTACATTCTGCACCCGCTGGCTTCTCTGCTGAAGTCCTTCCTGGGCTATATTCCCGACCTCATCTTCGTCACGGTCACGGTGACGGTGGTACATTACCTGCTGAACCTGCTGAAAGTCGTCGCCGAGGAGCTGCACGCCGGGAACATAAGACTCAGCGGTTTTTATCCAGACTGGTCCAGGCCCACCTTCCAGATAGTGCGCTTTATCATCTGGGCCTTCACGCTGGTGATAGTTTTTCCTTACCTGCCGGGGTCCAGCTCGCCGGCCTTCAAGGGCATCTCGGTGTTCCTCGGCGTGCTGTTCTCGCTGGGCTCCACCTCGGCCATAGCTAACGCCGTGGCTGGCGTGATGCTGACCTACATGCGCCCCTTCAAGACCGGGGACCGGGTAAAGATAGGCGAGACCGTAGGTGACGTCATGGAGAAAACCCTGCTGGTCACCCGCATCCGCACTATCAAGAACATCAGCGTCACCATGCCTAACGCCCTGATCCTCGGCAGTCATATCGTCAACTACAGCTCGCTCTGCGAGGAGGGCGGGATCATCCTCAACACCACCGTCACCATCGGCTACGACGCGCCTTGGCCCAAAATTCATCAGCTGCTGATCTCCGCCGCGCAAGCCACGCCGAACATCCTCAAGGAGCCGGCGCCTTTCGTGCTGCAGAAGGCCCTCAACGATTACCATGTCTCCTATGAACTTAACGCCTACACCAACACCCCCAAGGGTATGGCCGCCACCTACTCGGCCATGCACGCCAACATCCAGGACCAGTTCAACGCGGCGGGCGTGGAGATAATGTCGCCCGCCTTTACCGGCATTCGCGACGCCAACGCCCCCGCCATGCCCTCTCCCGCCGCGCCCGGCAGGCCCACGGGCTTCAGGGTGAACCTGTTCAAGGACGGCGCCTGAGGAACAACCGGGCCGGATAAACCGAAGGGACTTCGCCGCCATTATAGCCGCGTCTGACGCGGCTATAATTATTGGCAGGTGGAACTCCGCGCTGAATTATCGAAAGTTGTGGTGACCCGCCGGGTCATCAAAATCCGGCCTGCCCCACAATTCCCAACCTGAGCCGACAGGGCAATCGGGATAAGCACAAATAGGGCGGACCCCTGGGCATTAGTCCTCATGCCCGCGGGCCCCGCAACCTGTAGACTATGTACAACGGCTGCAGAAGCCGGAGACAGCAAAGACTACGGAGAATAAAATGAAAACCTTAACAGCACTTACCTTAACCCTGGCGCTCTGCGCCGGCGCGGCCAACGCCCTGGAACTGGAGAGAGTGAGCCTCGGCGAAATGGCCGCCCTGTCCGTAGAACTGCCAGAACCGTCCGAGGCCGGTTTCGCCGCGGAAAGCTACGCAACGGCCCGCATTTTTGTCGCGGCCCCTGGCGGCGTCAGCGCCGCCGTCACCGCGGCCTACGCGGCCAGGAAGGATTCCCATTTCTGCACCGAGCTCTCCTGGAACGAAGGCTCCCTGGTCCGGGTCCCCAAACGGATCTACCCGGAGTTCAAGGCGCAGAGCGGCCTGATAACCGTTCCCGGCCAGGTAGACGGCGGCTGCGACTACGCCAAGGCCAGCGAGGGCAGCCTGAGTTTCTCCCTCCCCGGCCGCGCGGAGTCTTACAATTCCGTAGCCCTCCTCAGGGGCGGCTCCTCCGCTGTGGAACAGAGCGTGGTCTGTGAAGTAATACAGGCCGGCGGGCCCGCCGGCCACTCCGGCGAAATGCTGAACTGCCTCGGCGATGTGCGGCTGGACGCCTCCGGTCAGGCCCGGGTGCGGGTGACGTTCAAAGACTCCTCCCGGACCAAGGCCGCCGGGGCCATGGTAAACCAGCAGGACCCGAAGGACATCTCCGGGGACAAGCTGGTGCAGTTCGGCTCGGTCTGCGAACTGGGCAAGAACCAGGCCGACGCGGTAAACCGCGCGGCCCAGCTGCTTAACGAGCCTTTCGTCAGGCAGCAGACCGATGTGAATGTGTGGACCAACGCTGGCACCTACACCGGCACCTATGTCCGCGCGCCCTACCGCGTGCTGGGCGAGGCGACGGTCTCAAAGATCTCGTCGGTATCCCGTTATAACTGGCTGGCCTGCATCCCGGTGCAGGGCGGCACGCGGTAAGAGCGGAGACACAAAACATGAAAATAATATTAATGGTAGTACTGGCGATAACGGCTGGCAGCGCCCAGGCGGCGGAGTTCTCCGGCCTGCAGGCCTTTAAGGCCGCCGACATTGCCGCGGCGGCGGAGCGCTACATCGCTGCGGCGCCCGCGCCCGCCAAGGCGGTAACCGGCGCTGAGCCCCTGAAGGGTTTAAGCGAAGCGAAGGCGGTGGAGCAGATCCCCACCTCCATGTATATAGAGGGGGCATATGGCGGCGTAAAAGCGAATCTGCGCCTGGACATGCGGCCCGGCGCGGCGCCCAGCAAACCGGCGGTGGCCGAGGTTACCGTATCCGGTCACGGAGTCCAGATCGGCGAGCCGCCCCAGATAGCGGTAGCCAGCATCAAGGTCTACGAAAGGGGCACCGGCCGCCTGGCCGCCGCCTTCAGCAGTCCCAGGCCCGAAAACAATTTCTTCTCCTGTGAGAAAAGGTTCCATGTCTTCCGCCTGGAGATCCCCAGGGAAAACCTGGACCCCGCCGGGCAGTATACCTTCGTTGCCGCTTTAAGCGTCAACGGCTCCCCTGCCTGGGACGTGCGCTCCGAATTCGGGAAAATGGAAATAAGGAAATAAAATGAAACTGATAACGATGTTTTTAGCGGCAGCACTGTGCCCGGCTTTCGTCCAGGCAATGGAACTGGAAGGCTTGAACGCGGCGGGGATCACCGAGATAGCCCGGGCGGCGGAGATCTTCATCCCGGAACCCACGGCGGCCGCCGGAACAGATGACCGGGCAAAAGGCGGGGAGCTGGTCCCGGGAAAAACCATACAGCTCATAGTAGAGCAGGGCTCGCTCGATCTCGCCGATTATTCCGCGGAAATGACGGTACGCTGCTCTTACAAGGCCGGCCTCTTCTGGCCGCAGGCGAAGAGCTGCGGCAGGCGCGAACTGCCGGCAGCGCTGGGCACCGGAGGCCGCCTGCTGATCCCTCCGGTGGAGGCGTTCGAGGGGCACCAGGGGCGGGACCTGGATAATTTCTCCGTGAGCGTGGTAGTGCGCGAAAAAGGGGATGCCGCCGGTTATCTTTTCTCCATGGACATACGCGGCAGGAAGGCCTTGGCCGCCTATACCAGCGCCACGCCCGTTTTCAGCATCCTAAAGATGGACGCGGGGCTGGCTGAGGTGCTGGTGGAGGGCAGCCCGCTGGCGGGTTCGGAACTCTCAAGGGACCCGGCCGCGAGCCTGCTCAGCTTCGTTCTCGTCGAGCCCAGGACCGAGGAATCCGACGGTATCATGCTGGTGAGCCCCCTGGGTGACAATAAGAGTTTTGACAACCTTGAATATACTTCGGCTGGGTCTTTGGCCGGTCTTAAAAGCCTGCCCCTGGCCCCCGGGGTCCTGGCAGAGAGGGCAGACGACAGAAGGAAACTGGAGCTTTTAACCAGCCTGAAAGTGGAAGGCCCCGACGGGAACGTCACCTTCCGAAGCTCGCGGATAGAGATCCGCAAGACCACGGACGGTTTGAAGGCTATCCGGCAGGTAGACCTGAGATAATAGCGGGCGTCCCTCTGCCCGATGGCCCGCCAAACCTGCGGTAAATTGTTAGAATAGCGGGAGAAGCCGATATTAAGGAGCAGACTGACCATGGGCACAGTTTTTTCTGAGACGCTGACCCGCTTGCGCGCGGAAAACGGCTTTCCCACCGCCTACCGCTTCTACCACGACAACGGCGGAGCGCCGGTGCTGAAGATCTCTTACCGCAAGTACCTGCTGATAGAGCAGGGCAAAAACCTGCCGGAGGCGCAGCGGCTGCCGACACTGCTGGTAGCCCTGCGCCTGCCGCAGAACACCCCCGCCGCCGCGGAACTGGTGGCCACCTGGCTCCGGACCCTGGCCGGGGAAGAAGTTTACACGGACCTCCTGAAGCCCCTGCTGGCGCAGGCCCCGGTGCCAGCGGTCGCGCCGCTGGGGCAGGCCCTGCGGCGGTCTATCGCCGAAAAAAAATACCACATGACGGAGGCCCAGGTGCTGGCTACCCTCTCGAGCTTCGAGGCCTACAAGTGCGGCATTGTCCTGGAGAACGACGGCGGCGCCTGGACCGCGGAAGAGCTGGCAAAAACCCTGCGGATAAAGAAAGCCGGGGCGCAGAAGGCGCTGAAGGATTTCGCCGCCGCCGGGCTGGCGAAAGAAATAAAGAAAGGGACCTACAAGTCCAGGATAGCCGGGCAGATGGTGGAATACCCCTCCGTTCTGTCTATGCGGCAGGAAGTGCGCGAGAAAGTGCGGGGCTACATAAGGCGCCTCGAGCAGGAAAGCCCCGCCGAGTATTCCTCCATGGGCCTGTTCCGCGCGGATGCCCTGGCCCTCAAGGGGTATTACCCGCTCCTCAAGTCCACGGTAGAGGCGTCGCACGCCTACTCCACCATAAAAAAGACCGACAGCTCCGCGGCCTTCTTTGTGATAGGGCGCGTGCTTAAGATGTGGGACTTCTGATGTCAGGTCAAATTAAAAAGACCGCCGGGACAACCCGGCGGTCTTTTTTTGGGCAGGCCGGCGGCCGGCTCAATCTTTAGAATAGAAGATACCGTCGAGCAGGCTGCCCGGATCGTATTCCGGGTCGCAGCCGGGCTGTATGCCCTGCGGCATGGGGAGGTAAAGGTCCTTGCGGCCAAGTAACCCCTGCCAGGCGGGCCTGGCCGGCGTCATGTCCGTGTCCCTGGCCGCTATGACGACCAGGCGGAAATCTTTCTTCTGCAGGCCGCGGTAGAGCAGCTCCCCGGGAATACGGGTATTGCTCACCGGCTTATTGTAGTTGTAGAGCGGGTTGACGTGCGCCAGGCCGGCCAGCACCATCATCCTCGCGCCCGGCTCACTGCCCATTATGCGCATGATCTGTTCCGCCAGGTAGGAATCCATGGCGTTCATGCTTTCGCGCGCGGAGGCTATGGCGTTGCGGGTATCCTCCGGGCCGTTCACGTTTATACCCCTGATCTTCAGGCCCGCGGCTTTGGCTTCGGCCACAAGGCGCTCGAAGGGGCGCATGTCCCAATTGCCGCTGCGGATAAGCCGGCGGTTTATCTCTTCGGCCGTCATCTTGTCGGTGCGCAGGGCGGAGGGCAGGAATTCAAGCGCCAGGTGGGTTATGCCGGCGGCCTTCAAGGCCGGGAGGTTGCGGATGAGGGATTCCTTTACCCCCGCGCTGTCGTGCACGTCGCTGAACAGGACCAGGCGGGACCTGCCGATCATCTTTTGGAAGTCGGGAGGCGCGGCGCTCCTGGCGTATTGTTTGGAGGGCTCCATGATATTGTTGCAGTCGGCCGTGCGCAGAGCGGGCGCCGGGGCCGCCGCAACTTTCAGCGCGCGCGCGTCCGCAGCGGAGGAGGCGTCCGCGGGGCCGCCTAAACCTTCCAGGTCGGAAAGAGCCGCGCCGTCGCTGGGCGCGTCGCGCAGGTCGCGGGGGATGGATTCATTGGCCGGGGGCGTAAAGAAAGAAAAAACGAAAACCGCCGCGCAAAAAGCGACGGTCCCGCCCGCCCACGCTCTGATCGTCCGGCTCATACCATATTGTAAGGGCGGATCCCCCCTTAGTCAAGGGCACTTTGCGGCGCCGGCGCCTAAGCTTTGGCCCGGTCGGCGGGGCCTTCCAGGATCTCCCGCAGTTTCAGGGCAAGGGCGTCGGCCGTGAAAGGTTTGTAGATGAACGCCAGGCCCGGTTCAAGCACGCCGTGTTTGGCAATAGCCTCGTCGGTATAGCCGGACATGTACAGCGTCCTCGCGGCAAGCCCCCTGCGCGCCACTTCCAGCCCCAGTTCCCTGCCGTTCATGCCCGGCATCACCACGTCGGTTATCAGCAGGTCTACCGGCCGGCCGTAACCCTCGAGCGCCTGCAGCGCGTCCGCCCCGTCGGCGGCGGAGAGGACGGTGTACCCGCTCTCCCGCAGCAGCCGCTCCCCGAGGCGGCGCAGCATCCGGTCGTCTTCCACCAGCAGCACCGTTTCGGTGCCGGACAGCGAGACCGGTTTCTCCACGGGCGTCTCCGCTTGCTGCGTCACCGGCGCGGCGAGCGGCAGATACACAAAAAAGGCCGCGCCCTTGCCGGGCGCGCTTTCCACCTCTATCTCCCCCCCGCTCTGCTTTACTATCCCGAGTATGGTCGAAAGGCCCAGCCCTGTGCCGCGGCCGGCGGGCTTGGTGGTGAAAAAAGGCTCGAAGATATGGTTGCGGACTTCGGGAGTCATCCCGTGGCCGGTATCCCGCGCCGTCAGCTTTACCAGCCGGCCACGCCTCAGCTCCGGGTGAGCGGCGGCAAAGCCGGCGTCAGGAGACAGGAGCTCGCTCGTCATGGTTATCGTCCCGCCCCCGGGCATGGCGTCCCGAGCGTTGACGGCCAGGTTCATCACCAGCTGTTCCAGCTGGCCGGCATCCGCCATTACCAGGCAGGGCTCCCCGGACAGCCTGGTTTCCAGGAACACATCATCGCCGATAAGGCCTTTGAGCATCTTGACCATGTCGGCTATGGTCTTATTCAGGTCCAGGACCTTCGGCACTACCACCTGGCGCCGGCTGAAGGTCAGGAGCTGGCGGGTAAGCGTCTCCGCGCGCTTAGACGCGGCCAGGATTTCCTGCGCGTCCGCCGCCCCGGGATCTCCGGGCGGATAGCTTTTGACGATGACCCCGCCGTAATAATTGATGGCGGTCAGGATATTATTGAAGTCGTGCGCCACCCCTCCGGCCAGGCGCCCGATGGCCTCCATCTTCTGCGACTGGAGCAGCTGCGCCTGGAGCGCGCTCTTTTCCCGTTCGGCCGCTTTTCTTCCCGTTATATCGCGGGCGATGGTAAGCGCGTACCGCTTGCCGCCGTACTCAAAAAGCCTGCCGGAGATCTCCACCGATATCCTCCGCCCGTCTTTCGCGGCGTGCTCCGTGTCGAAAACCATTTGCCCGGTGCTGACCATCCTTTCAAGGACGGCCGCCCTGGCCTCGAACATCCCCCCTGTGTCTATGTCCATCGGGGTCAGCCCCAGCAGTTCATCCCGGCTGTAGCCCAGGCTCTCGCAAGCCCCCCTGTTCACCTCGGTGAATTTCCCGGGCCGGCCGTCCGCCCCCATACCGTTAAGGAAGATGGCATCGTTGGAATTTTCGAACAGCGCCCTGAACCGCGCCTCGCTCTCCATCAAACCTTCTTCCGTATCCCTGCTTTTGCGCTGATGGATCAGCAGGACGCTCAACAGCACCGTGCCTAACGGAAATATGATTATCAGCGGCAGGGCGGCCTTGAGCAGCAGCTCCAGTGCCAACGGCCAGGGCAGGATCAGGATGCAGGCCAGCTGCACCAGGTGCACCGTGACGCCGAAAAGATACAACTCCAAAAACCCGCCGTCAATGGCCAGCCGGGGCCGCAGCCGCCGCCAGGCCAGCCCGCAGCCCGCGCAGCCGAGTATAACCGCCAGCCCGGACAGGGCCCCCGGGCCGTCGACAATCAGCCTGTAGGCGCCGGTTACAACCACCGCCAGTGCCGTCGGGACAAATCCGAAGAACAAGCCGGCAACACCCAGGAGTACGGAGCGCGCATCAAAAAATATACCGGGGCGAAGCATCCATGGATTCAGCATTAACGCTATGCCCATGAGACCGACCAGTACTCCGGTGAGCACATCCCGCCCCCTGGAGGGCAGGGCGGACCCGAACGGGACCTTGAACCTGATACCGGAATATATAGCGACCATGACCAGCAGCAGGCTGGCGCTGTAAACCAGGTCGATCAACAGATGATTCCCCATATTATTGTCCCCTTAACATGTCCGCAAGCCAGGCGCCGGCCGTAGCGCCAACCTACAGGTATTCGCGGATCTTCTCCAGCAGCGTTTCTTTCTTTACCGGCTTCACAAGGTAGTCGCTGAAGCCGGCGGCCAGGCATTCCTTTATCCGCGCCGGGTCGTTCTCGGCGCTGAAGCCCAGCACCGGGATCTCTTTTCCGCCCGCCGTAGCCCTGAGGGCCTTTACCGCCGTCAGCCCGTCCATGACCGGCATCTCCATATCCATCAGCACGAGGGAGAAGACGTTGCGGGCCAGCAGGTCCAGCGCTTCCTTGCCGTTCGCGGCCCGGTAAAGGCGAAGCCCCGTCTCTTCCTTCAGGTGCAGCGCCAGCAGCTCCATATTGTCGGGGTTGTCGTCGGCGACCAGCACCTTGAGGCGGGTATCCAGCCACTTCTCCAGGGCGTCAAAGAGGACTTTTTTCTTCAGCGGTTTGGTGATGTGGGCGTTCATGCCCAGCGACAGAGATTTCATGATGTCGCTGTCCAGGCCGTGGGCGGTAAGCGCTATAATAGGCGTCTTCCTGTAAGCCGCTGTCTTGCGCAGCTGGAAAGCCGCCTCATGGCCGTCCATCTCGGGCATCTGTATGTCCATGAAGACCAGGTCGTAGCTGAAGGCGGCGCATTTCTCCAGCGCCTCCCTGCCGTTGACCGCGATATCCACTTTATAGCCCCCGCGCTCCAGCAGCAGCCGGGCCAGATTCTGGTTGTCGATGTTGTCATCTACCACCAGCAGGCGCAGATGCGCGCGGCCGTGCGCGGACTCCGGCGCGGCCGCCGGGGCTTCCGTAACCGCGGCCGGCCTGAAAACCTTAAGGATGGCGTTAAAAAGGCCGGAGCGGGTTATGGGCTTGGTCAGGAAGGCGGCTACCGCCGGCCTTACGCTTTCCGGAATGACCTCCACCCTGGAGGAGAGCATTATTATCTTCGCACCGCAGGCCGCGCCGCCGGAGATCCGGGCTATCAGCTGTTCGCCGTCTCCCCCCGGCATTTCGTGGTCCACTATCAGCAGGTCGAATTTATCTCCGCGTTTAAGGACTTCCAGGGCTTCGGCGGCGTTGCCGGCCGAAGACGTCTTGAACCCCCAGACGGTCATATTCTGGCCCAGTATTTCCAGGCTGTCGGGATTGTCGTCCACCAGCAGCGCGCGCATGCCGGAGAACGAGATGTTCGCCTCCTCCCTGGGCCTGGAGGCGGTGCAGGCCTCGCAGGGCAGCCGGAAGCTGAAGACAGAGCCTTTGCCCTCGGCGCTATCGAGAGAGATCGAGCCGCCCATCATTTCCACCAGGGCTTTCGAGATGCTCAGGCCGAGCCCGGTGCCGCCGTACTTGCGCGTGCTGGAATCGTCCACCTGCGAGAACTTGTGAAAAAGTTTTTTCTGGTTTTCGGGAGAGATCCCTATACCGGTATCGGCCACCGAGAACAGCAGCCAGCCCGCGGCCCTCCCTTTAAGGTACTCGGCGCTTATCTTTATTTGGCCTTTGAGGGTGAACTTGAAGGCGTTCCCCACCAGGTTTATGAAGATCTGGCGCAGGCGGTTGCCGTCGCCCAGCACTGAGGTCGGCATATCCGTGGAAACCTTAAGTATCAGCTCCAGCTTCTTGGCGGCGGCGCGCTGCGCGAACATCTCGCCCACGCTTTCCGCCACCTCCCGCGGGTCGTACAGGGCCTTCTCGATCTTGAGCAGGCCAGCCTCTATCTTGGAGAGGTCGAGGATATCGCTGATGATATAAAGCAGGGCGTCGGCCGACTGCTGTATGGTCTTCATGTGCCGCCGCTGCCCGGAGTCCAGGGCGCTGTCGAGCAGCAGTTCCGCCATGCCGATTATGGAATTCATGGGCGTGCGGATCTCGTGGCTCATGTTGGCCAGGAAATCGCTTTTGGCGCGGTTGGCCGCCTCCGCCGCCTCCCTGGCCCTCACCTGGGCGGCCTCCATGCCCTTGCGGGCCGTAATGTTAACCAGCACCGCCAGCACGGCCGGCGCGCCCTCGTAAGAGATGGGGACGCTCTTCACCATAATGTTGAGGAGTTTGCCGGGCTTGGTAGCGAACTCTATCTCGTAATCCCCTACCGGGGTCTTCAACCCCCGCTTATACATGGCCGCGAGAATGGCCGTCTTGGATGTTTCAGTTATGAACTTGAAAATGGGCTGGCCTACCAGTTCCTCCCGCGGATAGCCGGAGACTACCGTGCCGATATCGTTAACGTAGATAATGCGGCCGTCCCTGTGTATCAGCACGGTCTCGGGAGCGTTATTGGCTATGGCGGCGTACCGGCTTTCGCTTTCCTTTAAAGCCGCCGCGGCTTTCTTGCTCTCCGTGATATCGCGCAGTATGCCGACCGCGTGCCAGGCCCCTTCGATCTTCACCCCGGACACGGACAGCTCCACGTCTATCTCCGTGGCGTCTTTTTTAACCGCCACAAGTTCATAGGTCTTTCCCGGGGCGCCGCTGCCCCCGCCCTGCATGAAGGACGCGCAGGTTTTTTCGTAGGTCTCCCGGAAGCGCTCCGGCGCTATAAGGTCCTTGAGCTTTTTCCCCAGGGCCTTCGCCGCCGTCCAGCCCAGTATCCGTTCCGCGGCCGGATTCCAGAAGGAAATATTCCCGGAGCTGTCCATCATCAGTATGGCGTTATGCGCGCCCGCGGTCAGGGCCCGGAAAGTGGCGTCCTTCTCGGCCAGCCTTTCCTCCGCCTGCTTGCGTTTGGTGATGTCGCGGAAGACCCCTTCGACCCCGGCGACTGCCCCGGCTTCATCCCGGTAAAAACCGCTGGTCGTGGAGATATTCAGCGGCGCGCCGTCACGGGTCTTGAGGATCAATTCATAGTCGTTAACGTGGCCGCCGTTCCTGCTCATGGCGTCCAGCATCTTCTCCCGGTCTTTCGGGTCAAAGTAGAATTTATCCACCACATTCTGCCCGTATACTTCCTGCAGTGAAGCGTAGCCGAACACCTTCAGGAAAGACGGGCTGGCGAGGATGAGCTCGCCTTTAGCGTTGGTGCGGTAATAGACGTCCTGGATGTTCTCTATCACGGTCCTGTAGAGGTGCTCGCTCTCCTTGAGCGCCGCCTCCGTCTTTTTGCGCAGCCGGATGTCGCGGTAACTGACGGAGAACCCGGATACGGCCCCCGCCGTGTCCTTTATAGGCGCGATACTTACGGATACCTCTATGGCTTCACCGTCTTTTCCGAGGCGGCGGGTTTCATAGGCGCGGGCGCCCCCGAGCGCGTTCTTTATCCTCTGCTTTATCTCACCCCCGGAATCGGGCGGCTCGAGCAGGCCGATATTCCTGCCGATGATCTCTTCCGCAGCGTAGCCGTAAAGGCGCTGCGCGGCGGAGTTCCAGTCGGTAACCGTGCCCTCGCGGTCGATCCCGACTATGGCTTCCACCGAATACTCCACAATGGCGGCCAGCTGGAGCGCTTTTCTCTCGAGCTTCCTGCGCTCCGTTATATCCTCTTTTACTCCCAGCAGCTTGATGATCGTCCCTTCTCCGTTCTTTATGGGGGCTATCGCGGCCGCTTCCCAGAAACACTCTCCGTTCTTTTTTTTGTTGTGTAATTCCCCGCGCCAGGTGCCGCCCGCCAGTACCGTAGCCCAGAGTTCCCGGTAAGTTCCCGGAGGCGTTTGGCCGGATTTCAGTATCCTGGGATTTTTGCCCAACACCTCTTCGGCGGCGTAGCCCGTGATTTCGCAGAATTTGGGGTTCACATATTCTATGCGTCCCTGCGTGTCGGTAATCACCAAGCTCGCCGGGCTCTGCTCCGCGGCTATCAAGAACAATTTAAGTTTCTCTTCGGCCTGCCTGCGCGCGGTGATGTCGCGCTCCACGGAGACAGCCATGTGTTTTCCGTCCAGCGTCAGGTCGTGCCCGGCGGCCTCTACGGTAAAGACAGAGCCGTCCTTGCGCCTGTGGCGGACCTCGAAAGTAAGGCCGTCACCGGCCCGCGCCCCGCGGACCTTTTTCATCAGCGGACCCGAGGACTCGGGGCTCTCGTTGAGCAGCGACACAGGCCTGCCGACTATCTCTTCGCGCGTGTAGCCGAACATGCGCAGGGCGCTGGCGTTGGCGTCCCGGATGATCGGCTCTCCCTCGGCCGGCACTTCAAGCATCAGGATGGAATCCCTGGCCTGCTGGAAAAACAGGTCCCTGGCCTCCGTGGCCGTTTTCAGCGCGTCCTCCGCAAGGCGGCGCGTGGTAGTGTCCCTGAAGGCCACCACCAGCCCCATGACCCTAGCGCCCTCTTTTATCGGGGCGGTGGAGCAGTCCACACGGATGCGCCTGCCGTCCTTTGAACAAAATACTTCTTCGGTAAATTCTTTAGTCTCGCCAGTGCGCAGCGTTTCCAGCAGGGGACAGGTTGCAGCGGGATTGGGCGAGCCGTCAGGCTTTGCGTAATGAAAGACCTCATGGGAATTCTTCCCGACGACATCTTCCGCCGTATAGCCCAGGATCTCTCTGGCCGTTTTGTTCATGTACACCACGGTCCCGTTGGCGTCGGACAGGTAGACGCCCTCAGGTACCGCGTCAAGCAGCGCCTCTTTGTCCTTCCCGCCGTTGCCATTGAACCAGTCGAGCATAGTTCCCCACCCCCTCACTTGTCCGGGACGAACTGTACTTCCACGTTATCAAGGAACTCCTTGAGTTCCGCGGCCTGGGCCGCCAGCGCGGATTTATCCTTCGTCTTGGCGGAATTTTCCATCCGCTCGCCTATCTCCGTCAGCAGGTCCAGGCCATAGCCGCCGCCGGAGCCGCGCATTTTATGGCCTATAACGCGCAGCGCGTCGAAGTCCCCCGCGGCCAGCAGCGCCGGCAGCTGCGCCAGCTCCTCGCGCCTGTGGGCCAGGTAGGCGGGAATGATGTCCGCCAGCTCTCCGTCCACTCGTATTATTCGTTTCATTAACTTTATCCTCCCGGGGCCTCCCGTTACGGATAATATACGCTTTAGCCGCAATTGCCGCCATTCGGATTTGTACCGGAGCCAGTAGGTAGTATCCCCGCCCGCGGGGGCCGGTACGAACTACTACCTAGCCGGCCGGGCAGAAGTACCAATAGCGCCCGGCCAGGCCCAAGGGTTATACTTGAACAGGTTATGAATAAAATACTTTGCGTGGACGACGACAAGGATATCCTCCAGCTCCTGGCGCTGGGCCTTTCCAAGCAGGGCTTCGAGGTGCTGACCCTGTCCGAGCCGCTCAAAGCCCTGGCGTACGCGCTGCAGGCGCAGCCGGACCTGGTGCTGCTGGACATCATGATGCCGGGCCTGAACGGTTACGAGGTCTGCGCGGGCCTGCGCGCCCAGGCGGCAACCGCCGAAATACCGGTGATCTTCCTGACCGCGCTGAACCAGGAAGCCGATAAGCTCAGGGCCCTGGCCTTGGGCGCTTCGGATTTTATCCCCAAGCCGTTTAAGCTCTCCGCCGTGGCGGAGGCGCTGACGCGGCACCTCGCCAAGAAGACGGCCTGGGCCGCCGCGGAGCGGCCGGCGGCCCCCCGGGGCGGCCCGTCCGGCATAGCCGCCTTCCGCGACTCCCTGCTGGCGCCCGGCGGGCCCGGCCGTAAAAGCCCGGAGCTAGTAAGGACGATGAACAACCCCGACGTATACCGGGTGCTGGGCGAGCTGGGCCTGGAGCCGCCGGACGCCGCCAGGTATATCGCGGAGTTCATGAAGCTCCCGTACCTGGCGATGATAAATCCCGACGACATAAAGCTGGGCGTGCTGCCCCTGAAATTCGCCCAGGGCCGCCAGCTGGTCACGCTGCGCGACGACCTCGGCACGCTGCTGGTAGCGCTGCCCAGCCCGTTTGATTTCGAACTGCTGGACACGCTGCACCAGATGATCTCCGAGCCGTTCCGCCTGGCGATAGCCGAACCCGCCGCCATAGCCAGCCTTTACCGCATAGCGCCGCGCCGGCCCGGAGAAAACGCCACCGCGGAGAACGACGTGCCCGGCGGGCTGGTCATCGAGAGCTCGGCGGCCGCGCAATGGGAAAGGCCCAAAGGCCAGGGGCCGGAAGGCGAAGAAAAGGGCAACCCCATAAAGTACATCACCTCCAGGATCATAGAGGCGGCCATCAACGAGCGTGCCAGCGACATCCACCTGGAGCCCAAGGACCTGTTCACCACCGTCAGGTTCAGGGTGGACGGGGACCTGCGCGAGTTCACCAAGATGAAAAGGGACGCCGCCGTAATGGCGCTGGCGCGCCTGAAGGCGATGGCGGGCATGGACATAGCCGAGCACCGGCGCCCGCAGGACGGGGCCTTCGTGGCCACGCTGCGCGACCGCAAGTTCACGCTGCGGCTGGCCACCACTTCCACCAATTACGGCGAAAGCCTGGTGATGCGGCTGGTCGAGCCGCAGGTAAAACCCAAAACACTGACAGAGCTGGGGATGAACGCGGAGCAGGAGACCATAATGCTGCAGCTCTCCGCCAAGACCCAGGGCATGATAATCATAGCCGGCCCCACCGGCTCGGGCAAGACGACCACCATCTACAGCTTTCTTTCCAATATAGACTGCCAGCGCCGCAGCCTGATCTCGGTCGAAGACCCCATAGAGTTCCGCATCGCGCAGGCCAACCAGCAGCAGGTCAACGAGAAAGCGGGGGTCACCTTCGAGGCCCTGCTGAAGTCCTCGGTGCGCCAGGACCCCGACATCCTTTTCCTCGGCGAAGTCCGCGACAAGCCCTCCGCCCAGATAGCGCTGGATTTTTCCAGCACCGGCCACCTGACCGTCACCTCCATCCACACCTCCAACGCCACCACCGCGGTCTTCCGCCTGGAGCGCCTGGGCATCATCAGGGCCCAGATAGCCGACACGGTGCTGGCGGTCATCTCGCAGCGGCTGATCAAGCGGCTTTGCCCGGCGTGCAGGGTAATGCGCCCGGCCGGGCCGGAGATCGCCGAAACCTTCGCGCGGTTCGGCCGGCCGGCCCCAGAGCGGACCGGCCACAGCCCCGGCTGCCCGGCCTGCCGGAACACCGGTGTAACCGGCCGGGAGGCCGTTTACGAGATAATAACCATGACCCCCGAAGTGTCGGAGATGATACGCTCCGGGGCTTCCGTGTCGGCCATACGCGAAACGCTCCGGGCGGCGAAAGTCACGCTGATAACCACCTCCGCCCTGGAGAAGGTGGAGAAGGGCCTGGTCTCCTACGAGGAGGCCTACAGGACGGTCCTGGCCGAAGAGCTGGCCCCGGCCCCCCTCGACTCAACCGGCGAGACCGCAAGCGGCGCTGTCCCGGCGTCCGCTCCGATTGCCGCTTCCACCCCGGCCGTCGCTTCCCCGCCGGCGGACACGGAATATGTCGGTTCAAAGCTGGACGTCGCGGCGCTGAAAACGGCGGCGGCCAGGCCGGGGCCGGCCCACATACTGATAGTGGACGACGACCCCGATATACTTGTGCTGGCCAAGAGGGTGCTGGAGGCGGCGGGCTACGCCGTTACCGCCGTCAAAGACGGGATAGAGGCCCTGCTGCGCCTGAGCTCGGAAAGGTTCGACCTGGTGATCTCGGACGTGGATATGCCCGACCTGGACGGGCTGCGCCTGCTGGAGATAATGAACCAGAAGGGGCTCAAGGCGGATGTGGTGTTCTTTACCGCCCGCGCTAACGACGAGTCGGAAAAGCGCGGGCTGGCGCTGGGCGCCCTGGACTATATAAGGAAGCCGATAAAGAAAGACATTCTGCTGCTGCGAATTAAAAATATCCTGGCCAGAAAGGCCTGAGCCCGCAGGTCGGCTTAAAAACAAAAACCGCCGGAACTTCCCGGCGGCTTTGTTTTTTTGCGGTAATTTTTACTTGCTGTCGATCAGCTGGTCCACCGCGGTGGAGTTGCCGTTGTTGGTCAGCGGGGTCACGGGGGCGGTCACCGTCATGTCGGTGAACACGGGGATGTCCGTCAGGCTCACCTTCGTGCCGGGCGCGCCGGGGATGGTCTGCGTGACGCAGTGGATGGAACCGCCGGCGACGATGCTGTCGTCGGAGGGCACAGGCACCACGGTGTAGCCGGCCGATTCGTAGGCGGCCTTGGCGTTGCCTTCCTCGGTGGAAACCGAGTAGGACGGGATGATGGCCACTTTATTGACCACCAGCGAGTTGGTGTAGGTATACCAGGCGTCGGTGGCCCAGGCCTTCACGGTGATGATCTTGTAGGGCTGGCCGTTGGGGGCCTTGTTGGCCTTGAACCAGGCCCGGGCCTTGTCGCAGGCGGTCTTGAAGGGCTCGTCCTCGGTCACCGCCAGCAGCACGGTGTTGTCGTTGAGCAGCTTCACGTACATGTCGATGTGGCCGGTGCCGTCGGCCGGCTCGCCGGGGTAGCCGGCGTAGTCGAAGGTGACTATCTTCTTTACCTTCAGGTAATTCTTAAGGTGCGTGTTGACAGCCTCCTCGCTCATGTTGGAGTTCCAGAGGTAGGTGCGCTTGGTCATGAACAGGGTGCCCTGGCTGTCCACCATCAGGTTGCCGCCGTCCATGATGATAGGCATTCCGTACACGCCGATGTTCTTGGCGCGGCCGAGCACGCCGGGGACGGCGTCGTCGCTGCGGCGGTACTGGTAGTGGCGGTAGATGGAGTCCACGATACCGGGCTTGCCGCCGGCTACGCCGAAGGGGCCGTAGTCGCGCATCCACACGGTGTCGAGCGGGGCGGAAATGCGGGAGTAGCTGGTGGCCGGCACGCCGGAGATGGAGGCGGGGCCGCCCACGGCCCAGAGCTGCGCGTTGGCGGGGCCGGTGACGGCTTTGGCTATGCTGGTCAGCATGGGCGTGTAGGCGGCCCAGCCGATGGCGACGGCGCTGACGGGCTCGTATTCGGCCGGCATGCGGAAATCGGAAGGCGTGACGCCGCGGCGGCTGGGGGCCATGACCGGCGGTTTGCCGTCTGCTCTTTCCCGGGATTCGTCTATCCAGTTAGGCAGCGGCTTATTGAGGTCCAGGGCAAAAGCCCCGGAGGTGAAAGCGGTTAAAATGGACAGCGCGAGGAAACTTTTAATTTTATTCATTCGGTCCTGCCTTATTAGATTAACACCGGTTCCCATCTGTACTTCTTTATAGATTATATACATATCGTAAATATCCGGCATGAGCCATAAGGACCCGGCCCGTCTGGGCCTTTAGACCCATAAAAGAAGGAGCCTCCCCTGCGGGAGGCTCCTTGGCCGCTGCGGGCCGGCTTACTCCACCGGCTGCTGCGGGGGCTGCTGCGCCGCGGGGGCGGCGGCAGGAACGGCGGCCGGCAGTTCCGGCGCGGGAACGAAAGGCCGGGTTCCCATCCTGGTCATCCAGGCGGCGCCCAGGCCGACCATGACCCCGAAGGCCAGCAATATCATGCCTATGAGCGACATCAGGCCGCCCACCAGCGGGATCAGCTTGCCGAAGAACAGCAGGCCGGCGATGAGCGCGTAGCCCGCGGCCACCTTGCCGACCAGGCCGGCGGGACCGGCCTTCTTAAGGCCCTCGAAGAACCTGGCCTGCAGTATCACGCTGAAGGCGCTCAGGCCCAGCACGGCGGCCGCGGCGAACAGCATGAGGGCGAAAGGCACCAGGGGGATGCCGAGTATGGAGACCACCATCATCAGCAGGCCGGGGAAGAACCCTACCAGCGCTACGGCGCCTATGGCGCAGGCCCGCCAGATGTCGCCGTGCATGGCGTCGCGGGTATTCTCCACGTTCTTAGGAAAGAAGAGCACCGGCAGCAGCACCAGCAACAGGCCGGTGGCCAGCATGGAGAACACTATGGCCAGGCCTACGCCGATTATGCCGGCTATTTTCCAGGCGTCGTCGCCATTGCCGCTGAAGCGGTAATTCCAGCTCCGGCTTTCATGGCGGCCCTGGCCCCAGTTATAGCGGCCGGCGTTGCGGGCTATGCCGAGCGCGTTGCCGACAGTGCCTTTCAGCGCGTCGGCGCTGAAGCTGTTGACCGAGCCCTTATGCACGGACTTGGCCCCCTTGTCCACGCCGCCGCCTAGGGCGGAGATGTCGCCATCCACGCGGCCGTCCCCGGAAAGCGTAACCTTGCCGCCCACGGCCGAGATGCCGCCGGAGACCCGCCCGCTCACGGCCACCGGGCCGCCGATGCTGGACACGTCGCCGCCCACCAGGCCGCTGATGGTGACGGGCCCGCCCATGGACACCAGGTCGCCGGTCAGCTCGCCGCTGATGGTGACGGTGCCGCCGCCTATGGCGGTGGCGTCGCCGTCCAGCCGCCCCTCCACCAGCAGAGCCTTGTCCGTGGCCACGTCCCCGTTGAGGGTCTGGCCTTTGAGCACGATTATATCTTCGTGGCTCACTTCCGGCTTGCGGGCCTCTGCGGCAGTCCCCAGGGCGAACAGCGCCAGCAGTGCCGGCAGAGCGTATTTGGTTATATTTTTAGTCATATTCTCCTCTCTCTCTTTCAGATCTTCTGCGCTGACGGCCCGTGGGCGGTCAGGGCACGTATTACCGCGGCGCTGATGACGGCCGCTCCGGCCACTTCATAAACCGGCGGCAGCTGCGCCAGGGCCAGGCCGGCCAGGTCCGCCGCCACTGAGCCCGCGGCCGCCAGCTTGGCCAGCAGCAGCGCACCCCGCGCCGCGATCAGCCGAAGCGCCTGCGCGGCGCCGCTCTCTACAGCTATGGAAGCGTAATCGGCCAGGAAGCGCCAGGCGGGACCGGCGGAAACCGTTACCAGCGCGCCGGCCCAGGCAGCGGTGACCGCGCCTATGCCCTTGAGCACCCAGCCCAGGCGCGCGTCCGCGGCGGCCTGCGCCTCTATGGCGGCCAGCACCCGCGCCCGAAAGCCTGCGGAAGGCCGGCGGTAAGGCAGGCCGGCTATCGCCGCCGCTATCAGTTTGTCAGTCTTGCCGGTTCCCATGTCCATAATACGGCCTCCACCCTTAAACGGTTGCATCCGGCGCCCGGAGCTTAATCTTTATCATTTCCCTGCCCCGGAACAGCCGGGCCTTTACCGTGCCTTCCGGCACCCCGGTAATGCGGGCGATGTCGGCCGGCCCCATGTCCTCGCGGTACTGCAGCAGCAGTGCCTCGCTATAGATAGGAGGAAGCGAGCCCAACAGCGCCTCTATCTTCGCGGAATCTATGGAGTCGCCTACCGCGTCGTCCACCCCTGGGGCGCCGTCGGGGAGGTCCGGAAAGTCTTCGTGGTCCATGGAGACGGTCCGGCCGCAGCCCCGCAGGGCGTCCATGCAGGCGTTGTGGGCTATGCGGAAGAGCCAGGGGGAGAAAGGTTGGCCGGGTTTATAGGAATTAATGGCGCGGAAGGCTTTTACAAAGGCCTCCTGCGCCGCTTCCTCGGCGGCCACGGGGTCCTTTAAAAGCCGCAGGGCGAAGCTGTAGATCCTGTCCTGGTAGGCGTCCACGACGCTCCCGAAAGCGGAGTTGTCGCCCGCCAGGCAGCGGGCCAGAAGGTCTTTTTCAGTTTCGTCCATCAAAGGTAATACGCGGCAGGGGCCGCAACGGTTTCAAGCCGCCGGCAGCCGGCGGCGGCGCAACTCCCAGAGGTAAGTTATATAATATATAAAAGGGCAGGTGGAATCGCCCGCAAAATGCAGCAAGGAGATATCATGATAAAAATAGCCGCAATAGCCGCTCTGCTGATACTTCCCTCCCTGACCATAGCCCAGGAAGCGCCCAAGAAATGGAAGGACGCCGCCGAGCTCTCCTACGTAAAGACCACCGGCAACTCCAAAACCTCCACCCTGTCGGCCAAGAACCTCTTTAACTACGACTGGGGCAAGACCGCGCTGGAAGTGGTCGCCGGCGGCCTCGGCACCAGGAGCGGCAACACCGTTACCGCCGAGCAGTACAACGCCTCGGAAAAGGTCAGCTTCAAGCTTACCGGCAAGAACTACGCCTTCCAAAAAACGGCGTGGGACAAGAACCGCTTCGCCGGCATAAAGGACCGCTACGACTTCGGCGTCGGCGTCGGCCGCCACCTGCTCAACACCGGCAACGATAACCTCTTCGCCGAAATCGGCGGCGGCTATATAGTCGAAGACCGGCTCGGTTCCTCCAACGAGACCTTCGGCACCTACCGCGGCTACGGCAAGTACATCAGGACGCTGTCGGCCACGGCCAACGCCAGCCAGGATTTCGAATACCTCGGCAACATGCAGGACTCCACGGGCTACCGCATGAATGCGGAAACCGCCCTGGTGGCGTCCATCTCCACGCATTTCACGCTTAAGACCTCCTACACCTGGAAATACTCCAATAACCCGGGCGCGGGCTTCAGGAAAGCCGACACCATGACGGCCATGTCCATCATCGTCAACTATTAAGCCGGGCCGGCCCCGGCCGCGCCAAAAAGAGAGCCCCCTATGAAGGGGGCTCTTTCTTTTCGGCACGAGGCCGTTACTCTAGTTTGTACCGCAACCGCGTGAGGGCCGAACCGGAACCCTGGAGGCCGAAGGGCGCAGGGAGGGTATCGCCACCGGGATCGGGTTGCCGCCGCGAAGGGCGGGACCGACTGACCGGGAACCAGGGCCGCGCCGCCAAAGAGGCGGGAGACGGACCAGGAGACTCCCCGAAAGCGGACGACCGAGACTGCCACGACTCCGGAGCCGCAAGACGCCGGACGAACACGGGCCGCAAACCGGGGGAACCGAAGCGCCGGACCGGGGCCGAACCCCGCACCGAACTGCCGAACACGCCGCCGACGCAACTAGAAAGATCAGGACTACATCTCGAGTATAACAGACGTTCCTTGAACTTGTCAAGCCCCCCCAAAAAAATATTTTTCAGGGCTTCACGGTGAAGTCTTCCAGCCGGCCGAAGGTGAAGCCGCGGCGGCGCAGCTCGGGCACGGCCAGCTGCAGCGCCTCGAGGACAGGCCACTCGGGATGGTTAAAATGCATTATCACCACGGCGCCGTGGCGCGCCCCGGCCAGAACATTTTTATTCATCCTGCTGGCGGACTGGCGCATGGCATCGCCGGAGAGCACGTCGTAGCTGACCACTTCCATGCCGATGCGCCGCGCCACCTTGAGCGAAAGCTCGTCGGAGTAGGCGGTGGCGGAGCGGAAGAACAGCGGCCGCCGGCCGGTCAGCTGCGTTATTTTCCGCGCACCCAGCTCCATCTCGTCTATCACGTCGCCGAGGTCGCGGGTGGGATAGACCCCGTACTTGCTGCGGCCCTCGGTGGAGCAGAGGCGGTGCAGCAGGCCGTGGTTCTCTATCTCGAAGAGCGGATCGCGGGCCAGCCCGTCGAAGATCTCGCGGTTCTTGTCGATCCAGATGCCGGTCACGAACAGCGTGGCCGGGATCTGCTCGCGGCGGAGATATTCGATAAGCTTCTCGTTGTAGCCGCTGTGGCGGCCGCCGCAGGCGTCGAAAGTAAGCGCCAGCACCTTGTGCTCGGAGCTCGTTTCCTTCCCCTTCCCGACGTGCTTGAGGAACTCGCTGAACCTGCCGGCCTTGTCCCGGGTAAACTCGGCCATGATGCGCTTCTTGAACGCCAGGTATTCCGGGGTATAGTAGGCGGCCAGGGAACTCCCCCCGTCGCCGCGCTGGCGCCGCGCGTGTGCGGCCGCCGCCGCCGCGAAGAACGCGGCCAGAGCCAGCAGCAGGATCTTCCTTGAAAGGGGCATAGCCATATTTTAGGAAATTAGGACCACCTTAACCCGACAATACGCTGTCGGGGTGGCGTGCTAGACTATGGGCGAGGGTGATCCGCGGGAATACGGGGGGAGTTATGAAATGGAGAGTAGACCAGTGGCTTGCCGAGAGTTACCGCGCGCGCAAGACCGGCGCGCTGACCGCCTATATCTACCGTTCGCTGCGCTGGCCCGAGTACTACCGGGACCCGGCGCCGGCCTTTGAGGTGAAATACGCCGGCGTCCCCATAGCCCGGATACGCTTCGAGGGCAAGGGGGCCACCGTGAGCCAGCTGGCCGCGGCCGCGCGCTTCCCGGAGATAACGGAGCTGGACCTGGTGGAGATGGCGCTATGGGTGAGCAAGCTGCGCTCGGCCCCGTCAGTCAACTGAGGGAGCGGCGGGCCGGTCTTCAAAAAGCGCCGACGGGAGCAGCATGCCCAGCGCCGCGCCAGCGGCCAGGCCGCCCAGGTGGCCCCAGTTGTCCACTATGGGGCTGAGCAGCCCGAGCGACAGCTGGAAGATCCCCCAGCCCAGCAGCCCCGCGCCTATGCGGCGGTCGCGCGCGTGGAGCGAGCCGCTGTAGCGGAAAAAGAAGACCACGATGGCGCCCAGCAGGCCGAAGATGGCCCCGGAAGCGCCCACGGCCGGCCGCGGCTGCATGAAGGCGCTGAGCATGGAGCAGCCGAGGCCGCTGACGAAATAAATAAGCAGCGCGCGCCCGCTGCCCCAGGCCCGCGCGGAGGCCATGCCGAGCAGGTAAAGGACCAGGCAGTTGCTGATCAGGTGGCCGAAGCCGGCGTGCAGGAACATGCCGGTGGCCAGCCGCCAGCTCTCCCCGGCGAACACTTTTTCCCCGTACACGGCCCCGGCGGCTATAATGGCCTCGCGGCTTTTCAGCGCCCCCACGCTCAGCTCCCAGCCGAAGGCCAGCGCGTTGGCGGCTATCAGCGCGATGGCGAAGAACGGCGCCGCCGGCATCCCCTTCTCGAAATCTATCCTCGTCGGGTGGAACGGGTCCTCCGCCAGCATGTCGGCCGTTATTTTCTTCGCCTCCGCCATCAGCGCTTCTCCCCCGAGTCCAGCATCACGCCCAGCGCCAGGGCCAGCCGGCGGTCCAGCGAGCGCAGCGAATCTTCCGACACATCCAGCACGTAGCGGTCGAAGACGGTCATTTTGCGGTTGAACTCGCCCAGCAGCGCGCCGTCCAGGCCGAGGATGATGAAGTTGGTGCGCAGCAGGCCGAAGAAGCTCCCGAGGAAACGGCGCAGGATGGAGAGGATGATGGAATCCTCCTTGGCGATAAAAAGGCCAGCCCCGTCGGGGCTATGGCCGTACCAGCGCTTGCGCAGGATGTTGTGCAGGTACTTCTTCACCAGGCGGCCTACGGGTTTGCCTTCCGGGTCGGTCACCGTGTAATAGGCCGACAGGATCTGTATTTTATTTTCCTGGATCACCTGCAGCAGCACTTCGCCCTTGTTCTCGTCGCGGTACACGGTGACGTGCCGCTTTTTAGAAAGCGCCATGGAGACCAGCAGTATCACAAAAAGGCTGCCGAGCCCGGTCCAGAGCGACAGCGGGATCGTCAGGACCATCGGGGCGCTGTCCTTGAGCGCCACGAACAGGGAACCGGAAACGAAATAGTTCATTATCCCGGCGAAGATGCCCCCGAAGATGGCCAGGGTGTTGAGGAGCAGGTAGCGGGGCCGCTCCACGTACATCACCGCGCTGCCGTCCTCGGCGGCCACGGCGTATTTTTCATTTATGGCCAGGTGTTTCTGGTTCAGGAAGAACTTGTCGCGAGCGAAGGCGGGGTCCCCCTCCTGCTGACGCACCGGCGGGGCCGGGGGCAGGGCCGGCACGGCTATAGCCGCGCCGCATTTGGGGCAGGCCAGCTGGGAGCCGGCGTATTCGTCTTTAAGGGTGTAGGCGGAGCCGCAAGCGCAGGTCACGTTTATAGGCATGCGGCAATTCTACAATAATCCGCGGGGCCTGGGCGGCGGCGGGCTTGGGCAGGGAGAGGTAGAAAGCGCTGCCTTCGCCTTCGCGCGATTCGGCCCAGACCCGGCCTTTGTGGCGCAGGGCCACCTCGCGGGCGATGGAAAGGCCCAGCCCGGTACCGGTACGTTCCGCCGCTTTGGCGTTGCGCGCGCGGTAAAATTCTTCAAAGATGTGAGGCAGCTCGTCGGCCGGGACGCCCATGCCGGTGTCGGTGACGCGGATCAGCACCGAGGCGCCGGCGTCGCCGGCGCGCAGGTCCACGCTGCCTCCCTCCGGGGTGTACTTCACGGAGTTGGCCAGGAAGCCGGCTATCGTCTCCTCGATATAGATCTGCGAGCCGTGCAGCTGGTCCGCCTCAGGCGAGACGTGCCAGGTGAGCTTTATGTTCTTGGCCCTGGCCCGGGCCTCCACCAGCCCCACCGCGTTTTCGGCGGTCCTGCTCAGCGAGAAGGGGCCGGTCTCCATCTTCCGGCTGAGCTTTATGCGGGTGATCTCCAGCAGCGCCTTCACAAAAGTCATCAGCTTGCCGGTGCGCTCGTAGGACCGGCGGATCAGGCCCTCCTGCGCCGGCGGCACCGGCCCGGTAACCCCGTGCAGGACGGGGTCGAGGCAGGCCTGGATGGCGGCCAGGTGCTCCTTTACGTCGTGGGTGACGCGCAGCACGTAGTTGCTTTTTATCCGGTCCTTCTCCCGGAGCTGCTCGTTGGCCGCGCGCAGGCCGGCCATCAGCAGGAAGAGCAGCAGCGCGAAGACCGCCTGCAGGTAGCTGGCGCGCCGGCTGAGCAGCACGCTGGCGATGATCATGTGGAACACGAAGTAGTAGGAAAACGGGTTTTCCGCCCCGCCGGAGAGGTGCACCAGCGCGGTCAGGGCCAGCAGGTCCAGCGGGATCTGCGCGTTGGCCAGGCGGTTGAGCAGGCCGCGGCCACCAGGGCCGCGGAGCGGCGCGCGTCCCGGGGGGTGGTTTCAGCGTATGACGGCGTCATATTCGCTCCTCTCCCCCTCTATCTCGACCAGCAGCCGGTTAGGGATGCAGGCGATGGTTTCCCCGGCGGCGTGCGCCCAGCCGTGATGCACGCAGACTTTTGCCGGACAATTAGACTCCGAGATACGGACGCCTTTTCCAGGCGCCACCTCCACCGTGATGAGGCCGCTGGCCAGGCTGAAAACGCGCCTGGCCGCCCTGTCCAGCGGGAGCCTCGCCAGCACCCGGCCGCCGTGGCGCAGCACCGCCGAGGACGGAGCGGCGCCCGCGGCGCCCGTGGGGACGGTCAGCCAGAAGACGGACAAAAAAAGGACCGCGGCGCACAGAACGTAGTCCTGGAACCGGGCTTTCAGCATTTTTTCCGAGATATTATTCGTCATCCGGTCAATAGTTATTGGACTAACATTGTCCAATAATAGGCTTCCGGGTGTCAAGGTATTATTGGATACATATTGTCCGATTATAGGCAAAAAAAAGGGGCCCCTCGTCAGGGGCCCCGGCGCGCGGTCGGCCTGGGCTCAGAGCTGGGACAGCTTCCTGGACTCCAGCACCATCCGGACTATCTTGCCCAGGTCCTGCCAGACCACGTGGATCTTGCAGGATTTCAAAAAAGAACACGGCTCCTTGGTCTTGCTGCAGACTACCTTCATGACGGTCTCGCAGCCGCAGACGGCCTGCATGATGTTGTAGACGCTTATGCGGTCAGGGTCCTTGGCCAGCCGGAAGCCGCCTTTTTTCCCCTTTATGGACCTGACCAGGCCGCCTTTTATCATCTTCTGCAGTATCTTCGACAGGAAAGCGGAAGGGATCTTGGTGCCTTTGGAGACGTCGCCCAGGACGCAGGTCTCGCTCTTGCGGTCCTTAAGGTAGACCAGGCAGCGCACCGCGTAATCGGTTTCGAGATTGATTTGCATAATTAAATTATACCTGATTGTTGGAGCCTTTTTGCCTAATTGAACGGAGCCTCCGCCCTGCGCCTTATCTCCAGGGCCAGCCCGCGGAAGATCCAGAGATGCGCCGGGTACAGGGCGTACCAGTAGAGGCTGCCGAAGAGTCCGTGCGGCTCGAAATACGCCGTGAGCCGCAGCGTGGCCGCCGCTTCCCCCCGCGGCACGGCCTCGAACTGCAGCCAGCCCTTGCCGGGCAGCCGCATCTCGGCGCGCAGCAGCAGCAGCCGGTCCTGCATCACGCGCTCCACCCGCCAGGAGTCCAGAGCCTCGCCCTGGTGTATGGTGTCCGGGTGCCTGCGGCCCCTGCGCATCCCGATGCCGCCCACAAGCCTGTCCTGCAGGGCTTTAAGATACCAGAGCCACTGCCCGTACAGCCAGCCGCGGCGGCCGCCCAGGCCGGAGAAGACGCGGTACACCGCCGCCGCGGGAGCGCCGATATCGAGCACGTGGGCGTGGCTGATCATGCCTTCCCTGTCCTCGAAGGTGTAGGCCCTGGCGTAGGAGGGCGTGTAGGCGGCGGTCCAGGAGGTCTCCACCGCGTTCTCGCTGAGGCGGATCAGGGCGTACTTCACCGCCGTGGCGTAGTCCAGCGGCTTTATCTCCGGGAACAGCCTGGCGGCTTCCGCAGGGTCGCAGGTGACCTCGCAGCGCAGGCTTTCCAGCAGCGGCCGCGCGAAAATACGGGGGATAGGGGTTATCAGGCCGATCATGGAACTGCAAAAGCCCAGGTTCCAGCGGTGCAGGTCTATGAACCAGCGCCGCAGGCCGCGGATATCGGCATAGATATTCAGCAGGTCGCGGTAGCGGTGGCTGGTGGACCCGCCGATGTCTATGGTCCTGCCCGCGGTAGCCGGCTTGTCCAGGCAGCTCGTCAGGTACAGGAGCGCGTCCCTTACGGCCAGCGGCTGCGAGCGGCTGTCCAGGCAGCGGCAGGCGGGGATCACCGGCACCCGCTCTACCATATAGCGTATCATCTCGAAAGAAACGCTGCCGGAACCGACTATCATGGCGGCACGGAACTCGGTGACCGGGACGCCGGTGGAGCGCAGTATCTCGCCCACCTGGTGGCGCGAGGCGAGGTGCGGGGAGAGTTTGGAGCAGTTGCTGCCGGGACCGCCCAGGTAGATTATCCGCCTGCAGCCGGCCGCGGCGGCGGCCTTTGCGAAATTGGCGGCGGAAACGGCCTCCATATCCGCGAAACCGGGCACGTCCGCCATGGAATGGATCAGGTAATAGGCCGCGTCCGTTCCGGCCAGCGCTTCGGCCAGGCCTTCGTCCTTGTAAACGTCGCCTTTCAGGATCTCCACGCTCCCGGCCCAGGGCCGGCCGGCCAGCCTTTCGGGATGCCGGGCCAGGCAGCGCACCCTGCGGCCGCCCGAAAGCAGGCGCGGGATAAGCCTGCCGCCTATATAGCCGGTAGGGCCTGTAACCAGTATGGTTTTGACGGGCGTTTCTATCATAAAAAAGCCAGCGTCAATTATTATAGCAACTGCTTGCCCGCCCCCCCCCCGCTTTATTAGAATACCCATAGTACCCCAGGCTGTTCTTTTCGGGCAAAAATGTAAAGCACCGCGCCCGCTTGCGGCCGCATCCCTGGCGACATGTAAAGCACCAAGGAGAGATCATGACTTCACACAAGATCATTTGGACTGAAATAGACGAGGCCCCGGCGCTGGCGACCTACTCGCTGCTGCCGATAGTAAAGGCGTTCACCAAGGGCACGGGCGTAGCGGTGGAAACCGCCAACATCTCGCTGGCCGGCAGGATCATCGCCAACTTCCCGGAACACCTGACCCCGGAGCAGAAGCTGCCGGACTACCTGGCCCGGCTCGGCGAGCTGACGCATAATCCCGAGGCCAACATAATAAAACTTCCCAACATCAGCGCCTCCGTGCCCCAGCTGAAAGAAGCCGTAAGGGAGCTGCAGTTCCAGGGCTACAAGGTCCCGAATTACCCGGAGAACCCGCAGACCCCCGAGGAGAAGGCGATAAAGGAACGCTACGCCAAAGTGCTCGGCTCGGCCGTCAACCCGGTGCTGCGCGAGGGCAACTCGGACAGGCGCGCCCCGCTGTCCGTAAAGAATTTCGCCAGGAAGCACCCCCACAAGTTGGCCCCGTGGAGCCCTGACTGCAAAGCCCACGTCGCCCACATGGACGGCGGGGATTTCTACGGCAACGAGCAGTCCGTCTGCGTGGAGAACTCCGGCGAGCTGAAGATAGAGCTCGCCGCCGCCGACGGGAAGACCACCGTGCTCAAGAGCGGGGTCAAGGTTTCCGCGGGCGAAATAGTGGACGGCACCTTTATGAGCGCGCGCGCCCTGCGCCGCTTCTACGCCGAAAAGATGGACGAGGCGAAGGCCGAAGGCCTGCTGCTCTCCGTGCACCTCAAGGCCACCATGATGAAGGTCTCCGACCCCATCCTCTTCGGCCACGCCGTCACCGTGTTCTTCAAGGACGTCTTTGAGAAGCACGCTGAAACTTTCAAGACCCTGGGCGTGAACCCCAACATGGGCCTGGGCGACCTGCATAAGAAGCTCGAGGGCCTGCCGCACACCAAGCGGGCCGAGATAGAGGCCGACATAAAGGCCGTCTACGCCCGCCGCCCCGCGCTGGCCATGGTGGATTCCGCCAAGGGCATCACCAACCTGCACGTCCCCAGCGACATCATCATCGACGCCTCTATGCCGGTGGTAGTGCGCGACGGCGGCAAGATGTGGAACGCGGAAGGCAAGCTGGTAGAGACCAAGGCCCTGATCCCGGACCGCTGCTACGCCACCGTCTACAAGGCGATCATGGACGACTGCCGCGCCCACGGCGCCTTCGACCCGGCCACCATGGGCTCGGTGCCCAACGTCGGGCTGATGGCGCAGAAGGCCGAGGAGTACGGCTCGCACCCGACCACTTTTGAGATCCCCCAGGACGGCGTAGTGCGGGTTACCGCCGCCGACGGCAAGGTACTGATGGAACACAAGGTGGAAGCCGGCGATATCTGGCGGATGTCGCGCGTGAAGGACATCCCGGTGCAGGACTGGGTGAAACTCGCGGTAAAGCGCGCCAGGGCGACCGGCGCCCACGCCATCTTCTGGCTGGACAAGAGCCGCGCCCACGACAGCCAGGTGATCGCCAAGGTGGAGAAGTACTTAAAGGACCACGACACCGCCGGCCTGACCATAAAGATCCTGCCGCCGGTGGAAGCCATACGCTACTCCACGGAGCGCATCCGCAAGGGCCTCGACACCATCTCAGTGACCGGCAACGTGCTGCGCGACTATCTGACAGACCTGTTCCCGATCCTGGAGCTGGGCACCAGCGCCAAGATGCTCTCCGTCGTTCCGCTGCTCGCCGGCGGCGGCCTGTTCGAAACGGGCGCGGGCGGCTCGGCCCCCAAGCACGTGCAGCAGTTCCAGAAGGAGGGCTACCTGCGCTGGGATTCGCTGGGCGAGTTCTCCGCGCTGGGCGCGTCCCTGGAGCACCTGGGCAACATGTTCGGCAACGCCAAGGCACTGGTACTGGCCGAAACCCTGGACCAGGCCATAGCCAAGTTCCTCGACAACAACAAATCCCCGGCCCGCAAGGTGGGCGAGATAGACAACCGCGGCAGCCATTTCTACCTGGCCCTCTACTGGGCGCAGGCCCTGGCCGCGCAGGTGAAGGATATGGGGATGAAAACCCGCTTCGCCGAGGCCGCCAGGCAGTTGGAGGCTAACGAGGAGCGGATAAATAAGGAACTCACGGGCGCGCAGGGCCGGCCGGCGGATATGGGCGGCTACTACCACCCCGACCGCGTCAAGACGGCCAAAGCCATGCGCCCCAGCGGCGTTTTTAACGGCGTGATCGACGCGCTGCTGAAGGAACCGGAAGCCGTGGCGGCGTAAAGCCGGCGGGAGACAAGAAAAAAGCCCCCGGCAGCGGGGGCTTTTTTTTGCGCCCTGCGGCGCGGGTCAGACGGGCAGGATACTGCGTTCCTTGGCCCAATTCCGCAGAAAATCCACCGCCTCCGCCTTGATGACGGAGAGCGGGCGGGTGAGCTTGAGTTGTTCCAGCACGTGCCGCGAGGATATTTTTTCGTTCGCGCCGGAGGCGCTGTAGAGGGCCGAGAGGACGGCCTGCTCTATCTCGGCCCCGCTGAAGCCGCCGCAGGCCGCGGCCAGGCCGCGCACGTCGAACGCCGCCGGGTCTAGGCCGCGCTTTTCCAGGTGGATCTTCACTATGCCCTCGCGGTCGGGCGCGGCCGGCAGGTCGGCAAAGAAGATCTCGTCGAAGCGCCCCTTGCGCAGCAGTTCCGGCGGCAGGCCGTTGATGTCGTTGGAGGTGGCGGCGATGAAAGAGCGGTCCTTGCGCTCCTGCATCCAGGTCAGCATGGTGCCCAGCACGCGCTTGGACACGCCGCCGTCTATGTCGCCGGAGGAGGCCGCGAAGATCTTCTCTATCTCGTCCACCCAGAGGCAGACGGGGGACAGGCGCTCCACGGTGGCCAGGGCTTTGCGCAGGTTCTCCTCCGTCTCGCCGATATATTTGGAATAGAGGCGGGTAAGGTCCAGGCGGTAGAGCGGGATGCCCAGCTCCCCGGCGATCACCTTGGCCGCCAGCGACTTGCCGCAGCCCTGCACGCCCAGCAGCAGCAGGCCCTTGGGCGGCGGCAGCGGGCCCTCGCTGAAGAAAGCGTTCCGGCGGTCGTTCACCCAGCGCTTGAGGTTGTTGAACCCGGCGATGGAGGCCCTGTGCTCGGAGCCGAAATATTCCAGGATCCCCTCGCTGTCGAAGGCCTCTTTCTTGAACTTCTCTATCACGGCGATGTCGGCCGCGTTGAAGGCGGCATCCTTGAGCAGGCAGAGGTTCATGGCGTTGCGGATCTGCTGCAGCGAAAGCCCTTTCAGCGTCTTCACCACCCGCCGCAGGTTCTCCGGGGGCATGTCCAGGTGCAGCTGCGCGGACCGGAGCTTGAAATCGGCGATGATGCGGTTGATCTCGGCCAGGATCTGCCGCTCGTCGGGGTAGCCGCCCGAGATGCGGGCGGCCAGCGGGGCGATATCCGGCGGCAGCTTCACCTCGGCGCCGACCAGCACTACCGTGGTAGCCGTGCCCTTCACGCGGTTGAGCAGGTCCTTGAACAGGCGCGCCGCGGCGGCGTCGTTAAGGAACCGGTCGAAATCGGAGAGCACGAAGATGGCGCTGTGCGGGTCCTTTATCAGGTCGTTGGCGATGCGCAGCATGGCGGCCGGGTCGCCGGTCTTATAGAAGGAATTCTCGTTGCGGCCGATGCGCAGCCCGCCGGTGAGGGACCAGGTGTAATAGGTAAGGCTCTGCTGCTGCGCCACGTTAAAAAGCTGGCCGCCGACGTAATTTTCGTCGATGGTATCCACCAGCACCAGCGGGTAGCGCGATTTAATAAGGAGGGAGATCTCTTCTTCGAAATTCATTTAATGCGGAAGGAACTGCCAGCCCCCGGTCCCGGAACGCCGCGACAGCGGCTTAAAACTTGGTGCGCCCGGCAGGAATCGAACCTGCACTAGAAGCTTCGGAGGCTCCTGTGATATCCATTTCACCACGGGCGCGCACCAAAGCTATATTATAGCCAAATACACCCGCTTTTCAAATCTTCCCCTATAATACAGAAAGGCCGCCATACAAAGGCAGCCCGGAAACTGTTGTTACTCCCATATATCAGGAAAACATTTTTTCCTTATCAGGACTTCTTTTTCAACACAAAGCACCTACTTAACACCTTCATTTTATTTGTCTCGGGCCAACTTTTTCAAATATTCTTTGGCTTTCTTCGCCACTATCGGGTCTTTGTGTTTTCGGGCTTTCTCAAGCATGAATTTAACTTTATGCACGTAGTAATAATTCAGCGCTTTCAACACCTCTTCCTGGTTGTCGCTGTAGAACCATTCGTGGTTCTGGACATCAGGGTCAAGAGGTTTGGGAGGCGTTCCGGCTTTAACCAGTTCCTTCACCTTTTCCCACTCGTCCATAAAGCTATTATAGGCCTGTTCCAGTTCCGGATCCTGCAAGATCTCGAACTCCAGAGGAGGAAAGTCCCCAGCCTGGGAATTGGTTCCTCTACCAATCACATAGAAATAGTCGTCATGGTATTCCTGATAATGTTGCAACATCTTCTCGTACTGGCCAGCCTGTTCCCACAAATACATAGCCTCTCCAAATGGACGATACTCCCCTTGGGGAGCGGGCCAACATTCCCACGTAATTTTATGCCCGGCCCGTCGTTTACGGTCACAGTCATCCGACACCTTCCAGTCTTTGTAATAGTAATCGCCGGCTTTGCCGGGATTAGGCCCATGATAACAGGCGCCAATCAACCCATTTGTTACAACACCGACATCAGCAAACTCCCCAATTTTCCCCACTTTCCCCATGTCAATATCTGCATATTTCTTGCCAAGATTTGAAACAAGATAATCACATTCGACTTTTAAGACTTCAAGCTTTTTGGTAACTGATAGAACTCGGCCATTAATATCTGCCCCAACACTTGTTTCCGCAGCGGACACAAGAGAACAACAAGAGACAAGTAAACTTAGCAGGCAATGTGTTTTTTTCATAAGATTTTACTCATCGGCCCAAATGCAGCCACTCTGCAGATTGAATTACATACGGCAGTCCCAGACTTTGCTCTATTAGATGCGGCTTAAGTGTTGTCCAATCCATCCCCTCAAGTGGATCTGGAACCTTAACAACATTCTCACACCTCACTCTTGAAGCCCTTAACGGACCTTCCCTTTTGTAAAAGAATGTTTCCCGCAACTCCCGGCAATAGTTTAGGAGACAAAGCACGTTCTGTCAATAACGATATCGTTATAGGATAAATGGTTTTCATCAATGAAAACCGTTTACATAATTTAAGGAAAAACCGTCCCAGGCGCCCCAAAACTATATATGTTTTTTCGCCAGTTCCACCAGCTGTTTTTCAAAGGCCGGGATGTCGGCCGGCACTTCGCCGCCGCCCTGCGCGAAATCCTTGCGGCCGCCGCCGGAACCGTGCACTACCTCGGCCACGTGCTTGGCGATAGCCGAAGCGTCGGCCTTAACGTCGCCGGTATGGGTAATGATGAAAGCGAACTTGCCTTCCAGACGGGAATAGACGAACAGCAGGGTGGACTTCAGGTCCTTCTTTATCTCGTCCGAGATCCCGCGCAGGGCCTTCATCTCCACGGCGCCGGCGTCGCAGACCAGGAAGCTGGAGCCGGAGCCGTCTATGCCCTCGGTGAGGAACTTCCGGCCTTCCTTCGGCGCGGCGGCCTGGGAGGCCTTGGCCTTGCCGGATTTAAGCTCCTTGATATTCTCGAGCATCTGCTCCACGCGCAGCGGCAGTTCCTGCGGGGGCACGGCCAGGCGCGCGGCCAGGGTCTCCGCCACCTTGGCCAGGCTTGAGAGATAGGCTACCGCGGCCGGACCGGCCACGCCCTCTATGCGGCGCACGCCGCGCGAGACCGAGGAATCCTTGAGTATCTTTATCACCAGCAGCTCGCCGGTATGATCTATGTGCGTGCCGCCGCAGAGTTCCAGGCTGTAGCGGTCCCTGGCCGTCTCGAAACCGCCGCGGTTTATCAGGATGAAGCGCGCAGGGTCCCGGTACTTCTCCCCCAGCAGCGTGGTGGCGCCGAACTTGGCGGCGTCGGCCAGAGGGCGCTCGGCCTTGGAGACGCGGTAATCCTCGCGCACAGCGGCGTTGGCGATGTCCTCTATGCGGGCGAGTTCCTCCTTGGTGGGAGTTTTGGAGACCGTATAGTCGAAACGGAACCTGACCGGGTCCACCTCGGAACCGGCCTGGCGGGTAGTGTCGCCGAACACCTGCTTTAGCGCCGCGTTGATGACGTGGGTAGCAGTATGATTGCAGGCGGTGCGGTATCTGTCTCCGGAAACGCGGGCCGAGACCTTCATCCCGGTCTTCAGCCCGGCGTGGGCGCGGATCGCGTGGAAATAGACCTTCTCCACCGGCTTCTGCGTGTCGGTCACGGAGGCGAGCTCGGCGCCTTCGAAGACCAGGGAGCCGGTGTCGCCGGCCTGGCCGCCGGACTGCGCGTAGAACGGCGTGGCGTCCAGCACGGCGTAGCCTTCGGCGCCGGCGGGCAACTTCTCCACCATATGCCCTTTATCGTCTAGCAGGGAGAGCACGGCGGACTCGGTCTCGGTGGTCTCGTAGCCTTTAAAAACGGTGGCGGGGAGCTTTTCCTCGGCGGTCTGGAAAATAAAAGCATTCTTCTCGCCGGAATCCTTCCAGCCGGCCTTGGCCACGCTCTGTGCGGCCTTGCGTGCCTCGTTAAAGCCGTTCTCGTCCACCGGCACGCCTTTCTTGGCGGCCAGCTCGCGGGTCAGCTCGAACGGGAAGCCGTACGTCTCATAAAGGCTGAAGGCCTCTTTGCCGGGAATGCCGCCCGGATATTTTTCCTGCAGGTCAGAGAGGAACTTCTCGCCGGTCTCCAGGGTCTCGATGAAGCCCTGCTCCTCGAAGCGCAGCGTCTCGTTGATCTGCTTTGCGGCGGCTTCCACTTCGGGGTAGACGCCTTTGAAGATGGAGAATACGGCCGGGGTGAGCCGGTGCAGGAACGGGTCCCTGGCGCCCAGCATGCGGCCGTAGCGGCTGGCGCGGCGGATGAGGCGCCGCAGCACGTAGCCGCGGCCTTCGTTGGAGGGAATGATGCCCTCGGAGATGAGGAACGACGAGGCGCGCAGGTGCTCGGCGATGATGCGGTAGGCCGAAATGTTTTCCGGAGACGCCTGATAGTCCGCCTTGAGCAGGCCCTGGGCGCTCTCCACGATCGGGTAGAACAGCGAGGTCTCGAACGGGGACTCTTTGCCCTCGACGACGAAGGTCAGGCGCTCCAGGCCCATGCCGGTGTCGATGTTCTTCTTGGGCAGCGGGGCGTAAACGCCGCCGGGCTGCTTGTCGAACTGCGTGAAGACATGGTTCCAGATCTCGATATAGCGGTCGCAGGAGCAGGCGCCGGGGCCTTCGCAGCCGGGGTGGTCGTACTTCGCGCCGCGGTCCCAGTAGATCTCCGAGCAGGGGCCGGACGGGCCGGTGTCGCCCATGGCCCAGAAGTTATCTTTGTCGCCCAGCTCTATGATGTGGGAATGCATTTCCTTAGGCAGGATCGTTTCCCAGATGCCGCGGGCTTCGGCGTCGCGCGGGGCCACGCCGCCTTTGTAGATGGACGGGTAGAGCCGCTTGGGGTCCAGCCCCATGTCCTTCGTCAGGAATTCCCAGCCCCAGGCGATGGACTCTTTCTTGAAATAATCGCCGAAAGAGAAATTGCCCAGCATCTCGAAGAAGGTCAGATGGCGGATGGTTTTGCCGACGTTGTCTATGTCCGTGGTGCGGAAGCTTTTCTGGCAGGAGGCCGCGCGCTTCATGTCGGTCTTGAGGCCGAGGTAGTAGGGCTTGAACTGCACCATGCCGGCCGAGGTGAACAGCAGGCTGGGGTCGCCCTCGGGGATCAGCGGGCTGGATTTAACTACCGGGTGCCCCTGTTTGGCGAAAAAATCGAGAAAACCCTGGCGTATTTGATGGCTTTGCATAGCTGTACGTCGTCCTTTAGACCGCAAATTGATGGATAATTATACAATTTTGCCGCGCCGCCCCATAGGCCTGCGGTACGCAAAAGCGGCGCCCTATGCCAATAGGCCTTATAAAAATATATAATATAGGTTACCTAGAAAGCCCCATTAAACCCCGAAATTAAGCAGCGTACGGAGAACACAACTTGACCGCTTCAACGACAGGGACTAAAACGCAGCCTTTTCTATCTTATTCGCCTGAAGCGATGGCCGCCATCCAGGACCTGACGGCGCCTTTCTCCGCTGCCGGCTCGGATACCCTGTCCTTAACCCCCGGGCTCAAGCCCGGCGCCCCCGTAATACCCGCCTGCGCCCCGGAGAACCTGGGCGATCCCGCTTTTCTGCGGGCCCACGGGCTGGGCTACGCCTACGTGGGCGGCTCCATGGCCAACGGAATAAGCTCCACTGAATTAGCCGAGGCCCTGGGCCGGGCAGGCATGCTGGGTTTTTACGGCGCCGCCGGCCAGCCCATCGCTGAAGTTGAAAAGGCCATAGACCGCCTGCAGTCCGCCGCCTTGCCCAATTTCGGCTTCAATCTTATACACAGCCCCTCCGACCCGGCGCTGGAAGCGGCCCTGGTGGACCTGTACCTCAAGCGCGGCGTGCGCCTGGTGGAAGCCTCCGCTTTCATCGGCCTCACGCTGCCGCTCATCCGCTACCGCACCGCGGGCATACGCCGGAGCGCCGACGGCGGGATAGAAACCCCCAACCGCGTGATAGGCAAGATCTCCCGCACCGAAGTGGCGGCGCGCTTCTTCTCCCCGCCCGAGGAAAAATTCCTGAAGGAACTGGTCTCCCGCGGAGAACTTACCCCCGAGCAGGCGGAATTGGCCTCAAAAATACCCGTGGCCGAAGACGTGACCGCCGAGGCGGATTCGGGCGGCCATACCGACAACCGGCCGCTGGTGAACCTGCTGCCCACCATCATAGCCCTGCGCGACCGGCTGCAGGAGAAATTTAATTACGCCGTTCCCCCGCGCGTGGGCGCGGGCGGCGGCATCGCCACCCCCGAAGCGGCCGCGGCCGCCTTTATGATGGGCGCGGCCTACGTGGTGACCGGCTCCGTGAACCAGGCCTGTGTGGAATCCGGCACCACGGACCTGGTCCGGAAACTCCTCGCCGGGGCCGAGCAGGCCGACGTGGCCATGGCCGCGGCGGCCGACATGTTCGAGATGGGCGTGCGGGTGCAGATCCTCAAGCGCGGCACCATGTTCGCCATGCGCGCCAACAAACTTTACGACCTTTACCGCACCTGCGGGAGCTTCGAGGAAATACCGGCCGAGACCAAAACCGTCCTGGAGCGGGATTATTTCCGCGCCTCCTTCGACGAGGTCTGGCAGGGCACGCGCGCCTACTTCCTGCGCAAGGACCCCGCGCAGGCCGAGCGCGCCGAGCGGGAGCCGAAGCATAAACTGGCCCTCGTGTTCCGCTGGTATCTCAGCCAGTCCTCCCGCTGGCCGCTGGCCGGGGACGAAAGCCGCAAGCTCGACTACCAGATCTGGTGCGGCCCCGCCATGGGCGCCTTCAACGAATGGGCCAGGGGCTCTTTCCTGGAGAAACCGGAAGCCCACGACGCCGTTACCGTCGCCTGCAATTTACTCGCCGGGGCGGCCGCGCTTACGCGCCTGCACGCCCTGCGCTGCCAGGGCGTAGCGGCCGACAGCCGGCTGGCCCGCCAGGCCCCCCGCACCAGAGAGCAGCTGTCGGCGTTCTTTCGCAACTAGAAGCAGGGCCGAACGGCCGCCGGACCGCGTCCGGGAAACGAGGATACCATGAGCGTAAAAGAAAATTCCGTCCAGTCACCGGTGGCGATAGTCGGCATAGGCTGCCTGTTCCCCAAGGCGGAGAACGCCCGCCGGTTCTGGGCCAACATCAAGAACGGCGTGGACGCCATCACCGAAGTGCCGGCCTCCCACTGGCTGCCCGAAGACTATTACGACAAGAACCCCAAAAGCCCGGACCGCACCTACGCCCGCAAGGGCGGCTTCATCCTGCCCGTGGACTTCGACCCGTCGGAGTTCGGCCTGGCGCCCAACGCGCTGGAGGCCACCGACAGCGCCCAGCTGCTGGGCCTGCTGACGGCCAAGATGGCCCTGCAGGACGCGGGCTACGGCCCCGGCCGCGATTTCGACCGGAGCCGCGTCAGCGTGATCCTCGGCGTCACCGGCGCCCTGGAGCTGGTCATCCCCCTCGGCGCCCGCCTGGGCCACCCCAAGTGGCGCAAGGCCCTGTCGGAGTTCGGCATCACCGGCGCCGACGCCGAAGCCATAATTTCCCGCATGCAGGAGGATTACGTCCCGTGGCAGGAGAGCTCTTTCCCCGGCCTGCTCGGCAACGTGGTCAGCGGCCGCGTGGCCAACCGCTTTAACCTGGGCGGCACCAACTGCGTGGTGGACGCCGCCTGCGGCTCTTCGCTGGGCGCGGTGCATATGGCTTCCATGGAACTGGCCACCAGGCGCTCCACCATGGTGGTCACCGGCGGCGTGGACTGCTTCAACGATATCTTCATGTACATGTGCTTCAGCAAAACCCCGGCCCTGTCGGCCGACGGCAACGCCAAGCCCTTCGACGCCTCCGCCGACGGCACGGCCCTGGGCGAGGGCCTGGGCATGATGGTGATGAAGCGCCTGGACGACGCCGTTAAGGACGGCGACAGGATCTACGCGGTGCTTAAGGGCGTGGGCTCTTCCTCCGACGGCAAGGGCAAGGCCATCTACGCCCCCAGCGCCGAAGGCCAGGCCCGCGCGCTGCGCAACGCCTATTCCGTCACCGGCGTTTCCCCCGACACGGTGGAAATGGCGGAAGCGCACGGCACCGGCACCACCGTCGGCGACGGCGTGGAAGTGGACGCCCTCTCCGAGGTTTACCGCGACAGCCGTAAGGAAGGCACCTGGTGCGCCCTCGGCTCGGTCAAATCCATGATCGGCCACACCAAGGCCGCCGCGGGTTCGGCCGGCCTCATCAAGGCCGCCCTCTCGCTCTATAATAAGACCCTCCCGCCCACCATTAAAGTGACCGCGCCGGTAAAACAGCTGGCGGCCGGCACTACGCCCTTCTACCTCAACACGGAACTGCGCCCCTGGCTGCCCAAGAGCCACCCCCGCCGCGCGGCCGTGAGCGCGCTGGGTTTCGGCGGCGCCAATTTCCACGCCGTGCTGGAGGAATACTCCCCCGTTAAAGCCCAGCCCGACTGGGACGGCGAAGTGCAGATAGCCGCGCTATCCGGCCCCGACGCGGGAACGCTTAAGACCGAACTGGCCGGCTGGTCAGGCCTGCAGTGGAACGACCTGCGCGTTAAAGCCATGCGCTCCCGCGCGGCTTTCAAGGCCGACGCTCCCGCGCGCCTGACCTTCGTGCTGGAGAGGGACTCCGACTACAGTAAAGTCATAGCTTCCGCTCTCTCCAATCTCGCTTCGCAGCAGGCCGCCTCCTGGACCACCCCCGACGGCGTATTCTACGCCTCCGGCACGCCCGAAGGGCTGGCCGTGCTGTTCCCCGGCCAGGGCGCGCAGTACCCCGGCATGCAGCGCGATATAGTCTGCCGCTTTCCCTCGGCGTTGGATACACTGGCCGCGGCCGACAAGGCCTTCGGCGGCGATAAGCCGCTCTCCGACTTCATCTACCCCAGGTCCGCCTTCACCCCCGAGGCCAAACAGGCCCAGGCTGACGCCCTGCGCGACACCTCGGTGGCGCAGCCGGCGCTGGGCGCGGCCGGGCTGGGCGCCTGGCGCGTGCTGGCCGGCTTCGGCCTTAAGCCCGATGCTTTCGCCGGGCACAGCTACGGCGAACTGGCCGCTCTCTGCGCGGCCGGCGCCTTCGACGCCCCCTCGCTGTTCTCCCTTTCCAAACTGCGCGGCGCCCTGATGGCCGCCGGCACCGGCGACCGCGGGGGCATGCTGGCCGTGCAGGCCGGCCTCGCCGACGTGGAAAAAGTCATCAAGGAAGAAAACCTCGACCTTATCATAGCCAACAAGAACGCCCCGGCGCAGTTTGTGCTGTCCGGGCGCACAGAAGAGATAAAGCGGGCCGCCGAAGCCTGCGCACGGCGCGGTCTGAAGAGCACGCAGCTGCAGGTCTCGGCCGCTTTCCACAGCCCGCTGGTGGCCGGCGCGCAGAAAGAATTCGCCGCCGCGCTGGAAAAAGTTGAATTCAACAAGCCGGCTGCCGCCGTTTACGCCAACAAGACCGCCTACGCCTACCCGGAGAACCCCGGCAAGGCGCGCGAACTGCTGGCCTCGCAGCTGGCCTCGCCAGTGGAGTTCACGGCGATGATAGAAAAGATGTACGCCTCCGGGCTGCGCGTATTCCTGGAGGTGGGCCCCGGCTCGCGCCTGACCGGCCTGACCTCGGCTATTCTCGCGGGCCGGCAGCATACCGCCTTCGCCCTGGACGCCTCCGCCGGCAAACGCTCCGGCATAGCCGACGCCGCGCGCGCCCTGGCAAGGGTGGCCGCGCTGGGTTTCAAACTCGATCTCGCCGCCTGGGAGAACGGGGAGGCAGGCGTGAAGGACGTACTGGAAAACAAGATCTCCAAGCTGGCCGTTAAACTTACCGGCGCCAACTACCGCTCCCCCCGCCCCGCCGGCCATGGGTCCGCGCCGCGCAGGGTAGTAGCCACCCCGTCGTCCGCCCAAACAATCCCCGGAGCGCCAGCCCTGCAGCCTGCCCTGCAAGCCTACGCCTCCGACGCGCTGCGCGTTACGCAGGAGAGCATGGCCGCCCTGCAGAAGATGCAGGAGCAGACCGCTATCCTGCACGCCCGGTTCCTGGAAGGCCAGGAGGCCGCCCAGCGCTCCTTCCAATCGCTGCTGGACCAGCAGCAGCAGTTCTTCGGCGGCACGCCCGTAGCCCTGCCGAGCCCCGCGCCCCGCATGGCCGCGCCGGCGCCCGTACAGCTGCCCGTACCAGCTCCTGCCGCCCCTGCGCAGCCCGCCCCCGCCGCGGCAACCTCAGAGATCTCCCGGGTACTCCTGGAGATAGTTTCCTCCCAGACCGGCTACCCGGCAGAATCGCTAAACCAGGATATGGACATGGAGTCCGACCTTGGCATCGATTCCATCAAGCGCGTGGCCATTCTCTCCGAACTGCAGGAGAAACTCCCCTCCGCGCCCCGCATTACGCCCGAACAGCTCGGTTCCATCCGCACCCTGCGCCAGGTGGCCGCCCACCTCAGCGCCGGAATGCCCGCGGCCCCGGCGCAGCCCGCCCCGGCGGCTGCCGGTTCCGAAGTTTCCAAGGTGCTTCTCGAGATAGTCTCGGCCCAGACCGGATACCCGGCCGAGTCTCTCAACCAGGACATGGACATGGAGTCCGACCTCGGCATCGACTCTATCAAGCGCGTGGCCATTCTCTCCGAACTGCAGGAGAAGCTGCCGTCCGCCCCCCGCATTACGCCCGAACAGCTCGGCTCCATCCGCACCCTGCGCCAGGTGGCCGCCCACCTCACCGCCGGAATGCCAGCGGCCCCCGCGCAGACCGCGCCCGCGCAGCCGGCCCCTGCGGCGGCGGGTTCCGAAATTTCCAGGGTACTCCTGGAGATAGTCTCGGCGCAGACCGGCTACCCGGCAGAATCGCTAAACCAGGATATGGACATGGAGTCCGACCTCGGCATCGACTCTATCAAGCGCGTGGCTATTCTTTCCGAACTGCAGGAAAGGCTGCCGTCCGCCCCGCGCATTACCCCGGAGCAGCTCGGCGCCATACGCACGCTGCGCCAGGTTGCGGCCCACCTCACGGCCGGCGCGGCGCCCGCGCCCGCCCCGGTCCCCGCTCCGGCGGCAGCAAAAACTTTCGAGAGCGAAATAGTCCGCGAGGTTTTAAAGACCGCCGAGCTGGACCTCTCCGCTCCCCGGCAGGCAGTAGCTCTCGACAAAAAACTCCCGATCTGGGTTACAGAGGACGGCTCGCCCTTGTCGGCGGCAATAGTTAAAAATCTCGTGGAACGCGGCTGCGCGGCAAGGACGGTTTCACTGGATGAAACAGCCGTGCCCGGCACCGGCCTGGCCGGCCTGGTTATAGTCGCCCCCGCGGTAAAGCTGGACAAGAAGGATCTATGGGACGGGACCTCGGAAGTTTTCCTGAAGAAAGCTTTCAGCCTGACCCGCGCCGCCGGCCCCGCCCTTAAGGCCGCCGCCAAAGCCTCCGGGGCCGTCCTGATGACGGTCTCCCGCCTGGACGGCGCCTTTGGCATCTCCGGGCTCAAGTCCGAACAGGACCCCGTTTTCGGCGGGCTGGCCGGCCTGGCCAAGACCGCCGGCCATGAGTGGCCCGAAGTTTCCTGCCGCGCGCTGGACGCCGCGGCCGACTGGACCCATACCGTCTCCGTGGCGCAGGCCGTGGCCGACGAGCTCTTCTGCAAGGGCCCGGCCGAATTGGGGCTTTCCGATACCGGCGCCAAGCTGGTGCTGCTGAGCCGCTCCGAACAGGCCAAGGGCGAGGATTTTCCCCTGGCCAAGGGCGACGTGGTGCTCATTACCGGCGGGGCTCGCGGCGTCACCGCCGAAGCCGCCGCCGCGCTGGCCGCCGCCTGCGGCGCCACCCTGGCCGTGCTGGGCCGCAGCCCGCTGCCTGCCGCCGAGGAAGGCTGGCTGGCCGCCTGCGCCTCCGAGAACGATATAAAGAAAGCCCTGCTGGCGCGCAACCCGGGCATGGCCCCCAAGGCGGCCGGCGAGCAGTGCCGCAAGGTCCTGGCCGCCCGCGAGATCCGCGCCCAGCTCAACCGCTTCGAAGCCGCCGGCTCACGCGCCGCCTACTACTCCGCCGACATCCGCGACGCCGCCTCCGTGGCTGAAGCGCTGGCCAAAGTTAAGAAGGACCTGGGCCCGGTGCGCGGCCTGGTGCACGGCGCCGGCGTACTGGCCGACAAGCTGCTGCAAGACAAGACCGACGAGCAGTTCAGCTCCGTGTTCGACACCAAGGTCACGGGCCTGCGCAACATCCTTTCCGCGCTGGACCTCTCCAAGCTTAAGGCGCTGGCGCTTTATTCCTCCTCCACCGCGCGCTTCGGCCGCACCGGCCAGTGCGATTACGCCATGGCCAACGAAGTGCTAAACAAGACGGCCCGCCTGCTGGCGCGCCGCCTGCCCGACTGCCGCGTGGCCTCTTTCAACTGGGGCCCATGGGACGGCGGCATGGTTAACGACGGGCTAAAGGCCCTTTTCGCCAAAGAAGGCGTGGGCGTGATAGGCCTGAAGGAAGGCGGCAGGTTCCTCGTCAACGAACTCTCGCTGCAGGGCGGCCCGGCGGAAGTAGTAGTGGTGGCCAGGCCTAAGACCGTTCCGGCCGTTACTCCGCCGGCCTCCGGCCAGGCGCTCGCGCGCGCTTTCGACTTCCCCGTCTCCGTGGCCGACAGCCCTTTCCTGCGCTCGCACGTCATCAACGGCAAAGCCGTGGTGCCGACGGCCGTGATAACGGAATGGCTGGCCCACGCCGCGCTGCACGGCAACCCGGGCCTGCTCTTCCACGGCTTCAACGGCCTCAAGATCTACAAGGGCATACTGCTCGACGGCGGAACGTACAAGATCTCCGCTATGGCCGGCAAGGCCTCCAAGGCTAACGGACTCTTCACCGTGCCGGCAGAACTGCGCGGCCCCAATGGCGAACTGCACGCCGGCGCCGAGATAGTGCTGGCCGCCGCGCTGCCCGCGGCCGCCGCCCCGGCGCCCGACTTCCCCATAAAGCCCTACCCGCGCGCCGCGGAGAAGGCCTACGGCGAGATCCTCTTCCACGGAGAGGACATGCGTTTTATCCGCTCGGTGGCCGGCGTTTCCGACAAAGGCATCGTGCTCGACGCCGCGGCCTCGCTGCCGCCGGCCTCCTGGATGCGCAGCCCGCTGCGCGACCGCTGGCTGGCCGACCCCGCCGCCCTCGACGCCGCCTTCCAGGGCATGATCCTCTGGACCTTCGAGAACTCCGGCGCCTGCTCGCTGCCTAACTCGGCCGCCGCCTACCGGCAGTTCGCGCAGTTCCCCAGGGGCGGCGTGCGGATCTCCGCGCGCGTGACCCGCAGCGCCGAACATTCCTGCACGGCCGACATAGATTTTACCGACGACAAAGGCAACCTTGTGGCCAGGCTGGAAGGCTACGACTCCACCGTGGACAAGGCCCTTAACGCCGCTTTCCGGAAGAAGGAGCTGAGCGCGACCGCTCTCTGATGAAAGAGACTCAGCCCATAGCTATAGTCGGCGCCGGCGGCATTTTCCCCGGCGCCCCCGACCTCCCGGCTTTCTGGTCCAACATAGCCGGCGGCATCTGCTCGTCCAAGGACGCGCCGGCCGGCCGCTGGATCTTGCCCGGCGGCGAAGCCTTTGACCCGCAGAAAGGCGCCCCGGACAAGGTCTACTCCCTCAAGGCCTGCTTCGTGGAGAATTTCCGCCTGGACGCCGGCGGGCTGGACCTGCGTGAAAACTTCATCGAAAAGCTTGACCCCGTTTTCCACCTGGCCCTGCACGCCGCCCGCCAGGCCTTCCTGGACGCCGGAGAAAAAAAGATCAACCGCGCCCGCACAGGCGTGATCATAGGCAACATAGTGCTGCCCACCGACGCCGTCTCCGCGCTGTCGCTGGAGACCCTGCTGCCGGATTTCGAAAGAGCCGTGCTCGGCAAACAGCTCACAAACCTGAAGGCCGGCACCGACCCGCTCAACCGCTACCCGGCCGGCCTGCCCGGCGCCGCCATCGCCCGCGCGCTCGGCCTCTCCGGCGGCAGCTTTACGCTGGACGCGGCCTGCGCCTCCTCTCTTTACGCCATAAAACTGGCCGTGGACGCCCTCCGGAGCGGCCGCGCCGACGCCATGCTGACCGGCGGCGTTTCCCGCCCGGCCAGCCTCTACACGCAGATGGGTTTCTCCCAGCTGCGCGCCCTTTCCCCTTCCGGCCGCCCCTCGCCTTTCGACGCCGCCGCCGACGGGCTGGTAGTGGGCGAAGGCGCCGGCATGTTCGTGCTCAAGCGCCTGGCCGACGCCGTGCGGAGCGGCGACAAAATTTACGGTTTAATAACCGGCATAGGCCTCTCCAACGACATAGGCGGCAGCCTGCTGGCCCCCAACACCGCCGGCCAGCTCTACGCCATGCGCTCCGCCTACCGCCAGTCCGGCCTTTCCCCTTCGCAGGTGGACTACATAGAGTGCCACGCCACCGGCACCCCCACCGGCGACCCGGTAGAGGTGGAAAGCCTCAAAACCCTCTGGGGCGAGCGCGGCTGGAGCGAGGGCCAGTGCGCCCTGGGTTCGGTAAAATCCAATATCGGCCACCTGCTCACCGCCGCCGGCTCGGCCGGCCTGATGAAGGTGCTGCTGGCCTTCCAGAACAAGACCCTGCCCCCGACCGCCAATTTCTCCAAACCCGGACCCAAGGTAAAACTTGCCGGTTCGCCTTTCCGCGTGACCAGCGAGGCCGCCGACTGGGCCCAGCGCGACGGGCGCACCCCGCGCCGCGCCGCCGTGAGCGCCTTCGGCTTCGGCGGCATCAACGCCCACGTGCTGGTGGAGGAATACTCAGGTTCCTACACCCCCGCCGTACGCCAGGCCCCGCCCGCGCCGCCGGCGCCGGTGGCCATAGTCGGCATGGAGGCCCGCTTCGGGGCTCTCGGCGGCCTGCGCCAGTTCCAGGAGGGAGTGCTCGGCACCTCGGCCGCGCCGACCGGCGACCTGCCGGGAGAGCGCCTGCGCGGCCTGCCCCCGGTCAAGAAAGGTTTCTACCTGCGCGAGGTCGGCGTCCCGGCCGACGCCTACCGCATCCCCCCGAAGGAACTTGAGGAGATGCTGCCGCAGCAGCTGCTGATGCTCGACACCGCCGCACGCGCCATAGCCGACGCCGGCGGGAAAGGCCTGGAGAACGCCGGGGTCTTTATCGGCCTCGGGCTGGACCTCAACACCACCAATTTCCATTTCCGCTGGGCCCTGGCCGACACCGCCCGCAAGTATGCCGCAGAAAAAGGCTGGAAGCTTTCGGAGAAAGAAGAGAGCGACCTGCTGTCGGCCCTGCGCGAAAAAGCCGGGCCGGCGCTCTCGGCCAACCGCACCATGGGCGCGCTCGGAGGCATTGTAGCCAGCCGCATAGCCCGGGAATTTCACGTCGGGGGACCCAGCTTCACCATCTCCAGCGGCGAGACCTCCGGCCTGCGCGCCCTCGAGGCCGCCGTGCGCGCCCTGCGCGCCGGAGAGCTGGATACCGCCCTGGTCGGCGCGGTATCTATCGACGGAGATCCCCGCGCCCTCAACGCCGCGGACGCCCTGCGGCCTTTCGCGCCGCAGGCCAAACCTTTCGACGCCGCCGCCTCCGGCACGGTGCAGGGCGAAGGCGCGGCCGCGCTGGTGCTCAAGCGCCTGGAAGACGCCGTGCGCGACGGAGACCGCGTCTACGCGGTCATCAAAGGCCTGGGCTTCGCCTCCGGCGGCGGCGTGGACAAACCCGCCCCCACCCCGCAGGCCTACGCCTCGGCGCTGCGCGAGGCCTACGCCGAAGCGCAGGTGGACCCTTCTACCATCGGCTACCTGGAAACCCACGGCAGCGGCATTCCCGCGGAGGACGCCGCCGAAGCCGAAGCCCTCACCGATTTCTACGGCGTCTCCGCCTCCCCGCTGCCCTGCGCCCTGGGGTCGGTGAAGCCGGTGATCGGCCACACGGGCCACGCCTGCGGCCTGGCCGGAGTGGTAAAGACCGCCCTGGCCCTCTACCAGGAGATCCTCCCGCCGCTGGACAAGGTTTCCCCGCTGGCCACGCTGGCGCGGGCTAAAAAAAGATTTCACATTCCCCCGGAGCCCCAGTACTGGCTGCGCAACCGGGCCGAAGGGCCGCGCCGCGCCGGCGTCAGCGCCCTGGGCCTGGACGGCAACTGCGCCCACGTAGTGCTGGAAGGCCTGGAACAGCCGGAAGGCGACCGCCCCCTGATAGAACGCCGCCAGCCGCTCGGCGCCAGGGCTGAAGCCCTTTTCGCGGTAGAGGACGACGACGCCCGCGGCCTGCTGGCCGGGCTGGAAGACCTGCGCGCCTGGCTGGCCCGGCAGGACCAGGGGGCCAACGTGGAGAAACTGGCGCGGGGCTGGTTCACTCACTCCGGGACGCGGCCCTCCAAGGCGAGGGCGATCGTGCTGCTGGCCCGGGACGCGGCAGAACTGCTCTCCCTTTGCGGAGAAGCCTCGGCCGCGCTGCGGCAAGAGCCGGAAAAACCGATCTTCAAAGACCGCGTCTATTATTCCCCCGCCGGCCTGGCCCGCAGGGAGAACCTCGCTTTCGTCTTCCCCGGCTCCGGCAACCAGTACATAGGCATGGGCCGCGCCCTCTGGACGCAGTGGCCCGAGATCGTCCGCCGGCTGGACGCCGAGAACGGCTATCTGCGCGCCCAGATGGTGCCGGAACTCTTCGCCCCTTGGCGCCTGACCTGGGAAACCGGCTGGCAGGCGGAAACCGAACTGCGCATAGTGGACGATTACAATTCCATGATCTTCGGCTCCGTGGCCCACGGCACGGCCGTCAGCGACCTGGTGCGCTCGCTGGGGGTGCAGCCGGCCTTCGTGATTGGCTACAGCCTCGGCGAGACCGCCGGGCTTTTTGCCACCCGCACCTGGACCGCGCGCGACGAGATGCTGCGCCGCATCAACGAGTCCAGCCTGTTCGTCAGCGACCTGGCCGGCCCCTGCGACGCCGTGCGCCGCTTCTGGAACCTGCCCAAGGACGAGAAAGCCGACTGGGTGCTGGGCGTGATCGACCGCCCGGCCGAAACGGTGCGCCTGGCCCTGAAAGGCGCCGAGCGCGCGGCGCTCCTCATCGTCAACGCCCCGCTGGAATGCGTGGTGGGCGGCTACCGCAAGGCCGTGGACTCCGTGGTGGAGGGCATGGGCTGCGTGTTCCTGCCGCTGCAGGGCGTGTCCACGGTGCACTTCGAAGCCGCCAAACTGGTGGAGAAACAATACCGGGACCTGCATCTCTTCCCCACCGCTCCCCCGCCCGGGATAAAATTTTACAGCGGGGCCTGGAAAAAGGCCTACGACGTGACCCGCGACAGCGCGGCCGACTCAATAGTGGCGCAGGCCGTGCACATCCTCGACTTCCCGTCGCTGGTGCGGCGCGCCTACGAGGACGGCGCCAGGGTTTTCGTGGAGCTGGGCCCGCAGGCTTCCTGCACGCGGATGATAGACAAGATCCTGGCTGGCCAGCCCCACGCGGCGCGGCCCGCCTGCGTGAAGAACCAGGACGGGGCCGGCACCATCCTGCGCCTGCTGGCGCGGCTGCTGGCCGAGCGGGCCCCGGTAGACCTGGCCGCCCTGTACGGCCTGGAATCCCGTTCCGCGGCGCACCAGGACGTTCCCAGGAAACGAAATTCTATCAAAGCCCGGCTTTCCGTTCCGGCCCCCGACGCCCTGACCTGGCGCCCCGCGGCCGCCGCGCCCGCCCCGCGGCCCCAGGCCATAGCCGCCGCGCCCGCGGCGCCGGCCCCCGCTCCCGCCCCGCAGGCGGCGCTCCCGCCGGCCGCCTTCGCCCCGCAGGCGCTGCCCCCGCAGCCAGTCCTTTCCGCGCAGGGGGGCCCGGCCTATCTTCAGAATTTCGCCGCGGCCAACGCGGCCAAGGCCAACGCCCACGAAATTTTCCTGCGGCTCTCTAAAAACTTCACCGAGCTGCAGTCGAGGAACATAGCCTTCCAGGGGACCCTGGCGCGGGCCCTGGGAGGTCAGCCCGGCGCGGTGCTCCCTATGCCGGTCGCGCACTCCCCCGTCCCTCCTGCGGCCCCGGCCATAAAGGTTTCCGGGGATTCCTCCCCGGAGAAAGTTTTCATGAACCGCGGGCAATGCATGGAATTCGCCGTAGGGTCCATCGCCAAGGTACTCGGGGAAAAATTCGCTCCCGCCGACACCTATCCCACCCGGGTGCGCCTGCCCGATGAACCGCTGATGCTGGTGGACCGGATCCTGAGCGTAAAGGGCGAGCCGGGCTCCATGACCTCCGGCAACGTGATCACCGAGCACGACATCCTCCCCGGCGCCTGGTACCTGGACTGCGGCCGCATCCCCACCTGCATAGCGGTGGAGGCCGGCCAGGCCGACCTGTTCCTGTGCGGCTACCTTGGCATAGACGACCGCACCAAGGGCAAGGCCATGTACCGCCTGCTCGACGCCGAGGTAACAGTGCACCGGGCCCTGCCGCTGCCCGGCCAGGTGATACACTACGACATCAATATCGAGCGCTTCGCTCAGAACGGCGACATCTGGCTTTTCTTCTTCAACTACGAAAGCACCGTGGACGGCGAGCCGTTCATCAGCATGAAAAAAGGCTGCGCCGGCTTCTTCACCCAGGAAGAACTGGCCAAGGGCAAGGGCGTGGTGCTGACGGCAGAGGAACTGGCCCCCGCGCCCGGCAAGGCCCCCGCCGGCTGGACGCCGCCCGCGCCTTTCGACAAGGAAACAGAATCTTATTCCGACGCGCAGCTGGACGCGCTGCGCTCCGGGCACTACGCCGACTGCTTCGGCCCGGCCTTCGCCGGCCTGCCGCTCGCAAAACCGGTGGGCCTGCCATCGGGCAGGATGCGCCTGGTGGACCGTATACTGGAGCTTTCCCCCCGCGGCGGCCGCTACGGCCTGGGCCGCGTGCAGGGCGAGATGGACATACACCCCGACGACTGGCACCTGGTCTGCCATTTCGTGGACGACCACGTGATGCCGGGCACGCTGATGTACGAATGCTGCCTGCACACGTTCAGGGTGTTCCTGCTGCGCCTGGGCTGGACCGCCGAAGAAGGCTCCTGCTGGTACGAGCCGGTGCCCGGCGTCACCAGCCGCCTGGAATGCCGCGGCCAGGTACTGGGCTCCACCAAAAAAGCGATGTACGAGATCGTGGTCAAGGAGATCGGCTACCAGGCCGACGGCACCCCCTACGCCATAGCCGAAGCTTTCATGTACGCCGACGGCAAGCGCATCATCCACATCCACAACATGTCCATCCGCATGGGCGGCGCCACGAAACAGAGCATAGAGGCCCTCTGGTCCGCCGCCGCTGCCCCGCCGCAGCCGGTCGCCCCGAGAGCGGCCCTCTTCGACAACGCCAGCATCAGGGCTTTCGCGACAGGCAAGCCTTCCGAGGCTTTCGGCGCCAGATACAAGCCCTTCGACGACGCCCGCGTCATCGCGCGTCTGCCCGGCGACCCCTACAAGTTTTTAGACCGCGTGGTGAAGATAGAGAACTGCGCCCAATGGGAGCTCAAGGCCGGCGGCTATATAGAGGCAGAATACGACGTGCCGCCTGGCGAATGGTACTTCAAGTCAGGCGCCCAGGGCTCCATGCCCTTCGCCGTGCTGCTGGAAGTGGCCCTGCAGCCCTGCGGCTGGCTGGCCGCCTACCTGGGCTCCGCCCTGACCAGCCCCACGGACCTGTCTTTCCGCAACCT